>Ga0209233_1000119_pt1 | contig 235924 bp, 222 predicted proteins | sample AraplaCL_Cvi_mCL_FD_184269 | JGI IMG/M metagenome (GOLD analysis project Ga0209233, IMG submission 184269) | Arabidopsis root microbial communities from the University of North Carolina, USA - plate scrape CL_Cvi_mCL (SPAdes) (version 2) | ecosystem: Host-associated > Plants > Roots >... | reverse complement strand
ACGAGCAGAGACCCCCGCGCAGAAGTATTTGATCAGCTCTTCCTGCAAAGCCCGCGGCAGCCGGCTCCTTCGACGAACCATAACCATCTGACATAAATCGCCTTCTTGGCTTATCTATGTCAGCCCCTTATCTTTTTCATTTCGCCCCGATCTTTGCTCGTTAGATCATCGCCATTCCGCCGTTCACATGCAACGTCTGCCCGGTGACGTACCCCGCCTCCTTGCTGGCGAGATAGACCACCGCGGCGCCGATATCGCCGCCCTCACCCATCTTGCCCGCAGGGATGCGCGCGTTGAGCGCTTCCTTCTGCGCGTCGGGCAAGACATCCGTCATCGGCGAGGCGATGAAGCCCGGCGCGACGCAGTTCACCGTGATGCCGCGCGAGGCCAGCTCCTGCGCCAGCGCCTTGGACATACCGACCAGGCCGGCCTTGGAGGCGGCATAATTCGCCTGGCCCGGATTGCCCGTTGTCCCCACAACGGATGTAACCGAGATGATCCGTCCAAAACGAGCCTTCATCATCGGCCGCGCGGCGGCGCGGGCGAGGCGAAAGGCGGCTTCCAGGTTCACCCGGATCACCATATCCCATTCCTCGTCCTTCATCCGCATGACGAGATTGTCGCGCGTGACGCCGGCATTGTTGACCAGGATATCGAGCTTCCCCAGCGCCTCGACCGCCTGCGGCACCAGCGCATCGACCGCGGCCGCATCGGAGAGGTCGCACGGCAAAGCGACATGATCGCCACCCAGCCCGGCCCGGAATGCCTCCAGCTTGCCGACATTCGATCCCGAAACCGCAAGCCGGGCCCCCTGCCCCGCCAGCGCCTCGGCAATCGCCGAACCGAGCCCCCCGGAAGCGCCAGTCACCAGCGCGGTCATGCCTGTCAGGTCGAACATTATACTCTCCGTCACCCCGGCGGAGGCCGGGGTCGCTATGTTGTTTCGGGCGCGCTTCCTCGCGAAGCCGCCCCGGCCTTCGCCGTGGTGACGCTACAGGCTTTTCGCCAGCGCCTCGATATCGTCCATCGTGATCACGCTCACCGCATCCACATCGGGTACGATCCGCCGAACCATCGGCCCAAGCACCTTGCCGCCGAATTCGACGAAGCTCTCGACCCCGGTCTCAGCCATCGCCAGCACCGATTCGCGCCAGCGCACCATGCCGGTCACCTGTTCGACCAGCAGCCGCCGGATCGTATCCGGATCGCCGACCGGCTGCGCGGTCACATTCGCGAAGACCGGCACCAAAGGCGCATCGATCCGTGCCTCGGCCAGCGCCTTCTCCATCGCATCGGCGGCGGGCTGCATCAGCGGGCAGTGGAACGGCGCCGAGACCGGCAGCAGTACCGCGCGCTTGGCGCCATATTCCTTGGCGATATTCACCGCCCGCTCGATCGCCTCGCGCGCGCCGGAAATCACCACCTGCGACGGATCATTGTCATTGGCGACAGTGCACACCTCGCCCTCGGCCGCCGCATTGGCGATGATCCGCGCCTTCTCGACATCGGCCCCCAGCAAAGCCGCCATCGCGCCGACGCCCACCGGCACCGCCGCCTGCATCGCCAGTCCGCGATGCTTGAGCAGCAACGCCGTGGTCGCGAGATCGAGCGCCCCCGCCGCGCACAAGGCACTATATTCGCCAAGCGAATGCCCCGCCACATAATCGGCCTTGTCGGCCAGGCGGACGCCGCCCTCCTTCTCCAGCACCCGCAAGGTCGCGATGGCGTTGGCCATGATCGCCGGCTGGGCATTCTCGGTCAGCTGCAGCTGGTCCTCGGGCCCCTCGCACATCAGCCTGAAGAGATGCTGGCCCAGCGCTTCGTCGACTTCCTCGAACACGGCGCGCGCCACCGGGCTCGCCTCGGCCAGGCCAAGCCCCATGCCGACAGCCTGGCTGCCCTGTCCGGGAAAGATGAATGCGCGCATGTGGAGTTCCTTGAAAGCAGGCAGGCAAATCAGGCTGGCGGACTAGAAAGCTGAACGGAGTTAGGCAAGCCGCGACAAATGGCGACCATTTTACTGGGTCTTTGGGACGGGCCTGCGACAACCGCCTCCTAGATAGGTCTGGACGCCGAACGAGGCGCCGAACCGAGGAGTGAGTATCATGAAGAAGTTCATCCTGAGCGCGATCGCCGCGTCGATGATCGCAAGCCCGATGATTGCCAGCGAAGCGTCGGCACAGGGCTATCCGAACCAGCGCCACGAGACCGTCATCCGTCATCAGCCGGGCCGCACGGTGGTAGTCGACCGCACCGTGATCCGCAACCAGGGCCCGCAATACCGCAACGACTGGCGCCGCGGCGAGCGCTTCGACTATCGCCGGGCACGCAACTATCAGGTGATCAACAATTATCGCGGCTATCGCCTGAAGGCCCCGCCGCGCGGCTATCACTATGTCCGTTCGGGCAATGATGCAGTGCTGGTGGGCGTCACCTCCGGGATCATCGCCGGGATCATCGCCGGCGCAATCCGGTAAACCACCGGCATCCGCCGGAAATCATGCGGCGGCGGGGCAGCAATGCCCCGCCGCTTCTTTGCCTGCATCGGTTTGCGTAGACTTCTGGCCGTGCCATGTTGAAGCGACTCGCTGAGACAGGGGAAGATATGCGCGGCCGGACCTTGATCATCGCCACGGCCATCGCCGCCACGACAATCGTGCCGCAGCTCGGTCTCAGCCAGCAGCGCGCCGGCTATCTGCCCTCGGGCACCATCGACATCACGAAAATCCTCCAGGCCGCGCCGCAAAAGGGCGATCCGCAGTACGAAGCCGACCGCGCCATCTTCAAGGCCACCCGCCACTGGCTCGGCACCCCGCGCGGCGATCTCGCCACCAGCGACGTCAAGACCGATCCCGCATCGATGTTCAGCGCCTATGGCTGCGCGCTCGGCGTCTCGCTGACGCCCAAGACAGCGCCGAAGACGATCGCCCTGATCGCCAAGGCCGGCGTCGACACGGCGACCCAGTCAGGCACTGCCAAGAATTTCTTCAAGCGCGATCGCCCCTTCCTGATCGACCAGGGCCCGGTCTGCGAGCCGCTCGCCGATTTCACGGGCAGCTATGATTACCCCTCGGGCCACACGACCTGGGGCTGGACCTGGGCGCTGCTCCTCGCCGAGCTCGCCCCCGATCGTTCGACCGCGATCCTCACCCGCGGCCGGGCCTATGGCGAAAGCCGCATCGTCTGCGGCGCGCATAATTCGAGCGCTGTCGATGCCGGCCGTACCACCGCCTCTGCGACCCTGGCCGCCGACCACGCCCAGCCGGCATTCCAGACCGACCTCGCCGCCGCCCGCGCCGAGCTGGCAGCCCTGCGCGCCGACCCGACAACCCCGAAGCCGCAGAATTGCGCGGCGGAAGAGGCATTGATCTCGAAACCCATCCTGTAGCCCCTCCGTCACCCCGGGCTCGTCCCGGGGTCCATCGTGCCGCGAAAGCAACGCCTGCGATCCTCGCGGAACCGTGGATGCCGGAACGAGTCCGGCATGACGGGATGGTGTGGCGTCCCCTCTCCCCTTGCCTTTCCCCCGTTTTCCGCTAAAGGCACCCACCATCGGGGTGGAAAGCGCACGCTTTTCGCCCCGGTTTTATTGAGACGATAGCCGGAGGGGCGTTACGCATGGTGCGTACGTCAGCGATCGGCCAAGATGAGAGAAAGCAACATGGCTCTGTACGAGCACGTGTTCCTTGCGCGCCAGGATCTGGCACAGGCGCAGGTGGATACGCTGGCGGAAACCGCCACCAAGATCATCGAAGACAACAAGGGCAAGGTCGTCAAGACCGAGAATTGGGGCCTGCGCAGCCTCGCCTACAAGATCGCGAAGAATCGCAAGGCGCATTATGTGATGCTCGAAATCGACGCCCCCGCCGGTGTCGTCGCCGAGCTCGAGCGCCAGACCCAGATCAACGAAGACGTGATCCGCTACATGACCGTCAAGGTCGACGGCCTCGAAGAAGGCCCGTCGGTGATGATGCGCAAGAGCGATCGCGATCGTGAGCGCCGCAGCGACCGCGAAGGCCGTGGCGACCGTCCGGACCGTGGTGACCGGGGCGACCGCCCCCGTCGCGACTTCGACGGCGAATAAGGAGCATATAGACCATGGCACGCCCATTTTTCCGCCGCCGCAAGAGCTGCCCTTTCTCGGCAAAAGACGCTCCCCGGATCGATTACAAGGATGTCCGTCTGCTCCAGGGCTTCGTGTCCGAGCGTGGCAAGATCGTCCCGAGCCGCATCACCTCGGTGAGCGGCAAGAAGCAGCGCGAGCTCGCCCAGGCGATCAAGCGCGCCCGTCATCTGGGCCTCCTGCCCTATATCGTTAAGTAAGGAGCTAAGCGCATGGATGTGATCCTGCTGGAACGCGTCGAGAAGCTTGGGCAGATCGGCGACGTGGTGAAGGTCAAGGACGGGTTCGCCCGCAACTTCCTTCTCCCCAACAAGAAGGCGCTTCGCTCGAACGAAGCCAACCGCAAGGTCTTCGAGAAGAACCGCGAGAAGATCGTGGCCGAGAACGCGAGCCGTCGCGCCGAGGCCGAGGTCGAAGCCAAGACGATCGACGGCATCACGCTGACGCTGATCCGCCAGTCGTCGAACACCGGCCAGCTCTACGGCTCGGTCGCTGTCCGCGATCTGCTCGAGGCGCTCGAGGCGGAGGGCCACAAGGTCTCCAAGTCGGCGATCGTGCTCAACAAGCCGATCAAGGCGATCGGCGTCTATGAGGTCAAGGTCGCGCTGCACCCCGAAGTGTCGGTGACGATCAAGGTCAATGTCGCCCGCTCGCCCGAGGAAGCAGAGATGCAGGCCAAGGGCGTCGACGTGATGAGCGCGATGTTCGAGAAGGACGAAGCCGGCTTCGTCGAGGCCTATGATCCGAACGCGGAGCCCGGCGCGACCGCCGAGGTTTCGGCCGCACCGGAAGCGGAAGAGCCCAGCGAAGGCTGAGCCTCCGACCAGACATGTGAAAGGGCCGTCCGGAGCAATCCGGGCGGCCTTTTCCTTTTGCGCCCGATCGGCATAATCCGCGACAGCCGCGCATTCGGCGCGTCCGGGGGGATAGAGCATGATCGGAATAGCCCTTGCCATGGTGCTTGGCGCACAACAGGCGCAGAGCGGAACCGCCGATGTCGAGATCGGCCGCTGGCTGATCCAGCCGGAAAGCGAGACACGGTGCCATATGCTCGGCGCGATCGACGACACCGTCGTGCTCAGCTTCGCTGAAGATGCGAAGACCTGGGGCAATCTCGCCATCTTCGGCCAGGGCTGGCAGGTCGAACCAAGGACCTATGCCGCAAGCTATTCCTGGGACGGCTGGAAGACGAGCGTGAAGGTGGATCTGCGGGCTCTCCCCATCAGCAAGACCCGCGGGCTGCTGGCGATGGGGACTGACGCGGCATTCACCCAGAACCTGCTGCGCGCGAAGCATTTCTGGCTGCGGGTGCCCGAGCTCAACTATGAGGGTGATGTCGACATGCCCGAAGCAGCCGAGCTCGTGGCGGCGCTTGCCGCCTGTAACCGGCGCCACTGATTTCCGGCAAAAAGAAAGGCCGCCCCGATCACGCGGGGCGGCCCTTTTTTTTCTACCTGCTCCCTCCCGCCTGCGGGAGGGAAAAGTGGCTAGGGCACCGCTACACAGGCCCCCACCACCGCAATCAACGGGATCAGGGCAAGGAAGAGCGGAACGACGTTTTTCATGGGTCAGTCACTTCGCGTTCGAGGTTCGTGACTCAATACGTGCGACTCCGCCAAAAGGTTTCAAGAGGATGAACAGGAATTTTTCTGCGACGAACGGTATTTTTTCAGCGACGAGCTGAGTCGCCCGCCTTTCTGTCGCTATCCCCGCCCCTCGCTGACGCTGCATTCGGCCCCGTCGGCATCGCGGAATCGCGCCAGCAAAACGCCATGCTCGCGCTTCGGCGGCACGGTGAAATCCAGCCCATTGCTCGCGCGCGCTTCGTACAGGGCAGCGAGATCATCGCAGCCAAAGCCGAGCTGGACGCTCCCGGCCGGATTGTCCCCGGAGGCGGGATGCAACGCGAGCCGCGTCTCCCCCGTCGCGAACTCGCTCCAGAAAGGCGACTGGAAGCTCAGGGGCAGGCCGAGCGTGTCGCGGTGAAAGGCGACCGCCCGCTCCATGTCCGCCACATATTTGATCGCGTATGTCAGCCGCATCACGCTCTCCTCTATACGCTACGCCCGGTCAGCCGAACCTCAGCGTCGGCCCCAATATCAGCGCAAACCCCACGCTGACGACCACTCCGATCGCCAGGATCACCCAGCTCCGCGGAATCGTGAATGCCCGCGCCGCGCTCCCCGACGGCACCGTAAAGCCGATCGAGATAAACCCCGCATTGCCGCCAAAGGACGAGGCAGCCGCCGACATGATCGTGATGAAGATGCCGATCGGGTTGAGCAGCCCGACCAACACTGCATCGAGTCCCAGCGCGCCATAGAAAAGATGCGCGATCCGCCGCCGCGCGACCCTTGTTTCCGCCGTATCGCCGAGCATCGTATTGAGCGCCAGGATCGCGGCCCGCACCAGCCGGTAATAGACCAACCCGCCGATCGCGATGAACAGCATCCGCCACAACCAGGGATTGCTCAGCCCCGCCAGCCCGTTGCCCGGCGTCGGCCCGAGATCGCCGAACCCGCTGACGCCTGAAAACAGGAAATAGCCTGAGGCAACAAACCCCTTGCCGATCATCACATAGAACAGCACCAGCCGCGCCAGATCGCTGGTCGCGCGGCGCCACAGCTGCCAGGCGACCAGCGCCAGCAGCGTATCGACAGTAACGCCCGCACAGGCCACCAGCCGACGCGAAACCAGGCTCGCGCTGTCGCAATCAACATAGAAGGCGCCGATCGAAACCAGCTTCCCGCCCAGCGCGACACAGGTCGCTGCGTGCCCGCCGATCTCGTGCCACATCGTCAGCACCGGCAGCAGGATCAGCCCGAGGCCGATGACGGTGACCGGATCGATACGGGTTTGCGCGCTCGCCAAATCACCGTCCCCCTGGAAAGGAAGGATAGCGCCAACCGCGCGCGCCTCCAATCCCCGCCGCAGACACAGGTTGACGACTACATCCGTAGTCAATAACTACAAACGTAGTCGCCGGAGGAAAGGCATGCATCGGAACCTACCAGGTCGCTCAACCGGCCTCACCCGCAAGGGCTTCCTGAGCGGCGCCCTTGTCCTCGGCACGGCATTGCTCCTGCCCCACCGGGCGCTCGGCGAAACCGTTGCAAAGGCGCAGACCGCGGCGATCCCCGTACCGATCGATCATAACGCTCCGGGCGGTGGAACCTTCTCCCTGCCCTATCTGCTGGTCGACCGGTTCGATCCCCGCCTCGAGACGGTGTTCGTGGTTGCCGATGGCCAGCAATTCTATGTCCGTGACGATGTGCTGCCGAGCTATCGCGCTTTTTTCGGCGACGGCGTCAATATCATTGGCCTGCCCGGCCGAGGCACGGCGCCGGCGCTGCTCGATGCGATCGCCGGCGCCGGTCCGGATGCGGCCGGCGTCGATTGGGCGCGCGCCTACCGCCTGCTGCAATATCGCCAGTGGATCGACGATATCGATGCGGTGCGCGCCGCACTTCTCGGCCGTGACGGCAAGATCGCGCTGTTCGGCGTTTCCGGCGGCGGGCGCATGGTCCATGAATATATGAGCGTACATGGCGCGCATGCCGCGCGCTGTTACACGGAATCGGCTGTATTTACCCCGATCGAGGCCGAGATCGGCGTGCAGCATGACCGCTTCTGGAGCGAGATATCAGCTGACGACCGGCAGAAGCTGAGTGACGCACTGGCGCGCCGCCCCGATCAGCGCGGGCAATATGCCCAACTCCTCCAGCGCCAGAATTTCTTCGTCGGCGAAGATGCGATCGGCGCCGCGCGCCATGATCTGATCGCGCTGATCGCCGCTGACGACAAGCCCCGTCTGGCGGAGGCGGCCAAGGCATATCAGGTCGATGCCATTCAGGCGATGGAAGAGGGGCGCACCGGCTGGCCGATCCGGGTGCGCGAATATGAATTCGTCGCGCCCCTCCTCGCCGGAGCGGGGCCGATGCCGGGCTTCCGGCCCGATATCGAGGTCTCGCGGCTCATCGCGCAACCGCTGCTCGATCTCCACGCCGCCGGGGGCATCGCCGCGCCGACGGTCGCGGTCGACCGCCTCAACGCAGTAAAGGCCGAGGCGCTGATCGTTGCCGGCCGCAACGATCACACTGCCGATTACCGCGCCCAGATCGGGCTCGCCGCGCACTATCCCGATCACCGCCTGTTGCTGCTCGACGACGATCATCAGATGCATCGGCTGAAGGAGATCCCCGGCGCCCGCGCAGCTTTGCTCCAGGCCTGGCTGCAGGGCTTCGGTGCGCCAGCCTTCGCAGCGGCGACACAGCGCATCGATAGCTTGCGGTGGCGCGAGGGATAGCCGGTCTTCGCGCCTGATCGCGACCCTCAGGAACCTCCTGCAGCCGGGCTCGTTCTGAATCCGAACTGAAATAGGAGAGACACAGCCATGCTCGGCACCATCCTGATCATCATCCTCATCCTGGCGCTGGTCGGCGCGCTGCCCACCTGGGGGCACAGCCGCAACTGGGGCTATGCGCCTTCGGGCGGCCTCGGGCTGATCGTCGTCATCGTCATCATCCTCCTGCTGCTCGGCCGGATCTGAAGCCGCCACGGCGCGGTGTCAGCTGATCGGCCGCGTCATATGGACCGCCACGACCCCATGGTCGTGGCGCGTCTCTTTCTCGAAACCATATCCAAGCGCCTCGTACAGCGCGATATTCTCGGCCATGAGCTTGTTCGTGTAGAGCCGCGTGCCGCGCAGCCCTTCTTCCCTCGCTATTGCCTCGGCATGCCGCATCAGCCGCACGCCCAGACCCATGCCCTGGCAATCCGGCTCGACCGCGACATTCACGATCAGCAGTTCGTCGCCCTCCGGCACGGTCTCGATCAGCCCGACCAGCCGCACCCCGTCCCACAAACAATCGAACCGGTGTTCGCGCAGTGCGAGATCATAATCAGCGGTCATCGGCCGCGGCTTGCGCGGCGTGACCGGCACCCATTTCGCATAAGCGCGCAGGGTGAGATCGCGGATCGCCCCGGCCTGATCCGGCGTGCCGCGTTCGAGCCTGAAATCCGTTTCCGCTGACACCTGCAATTCCCCCACCAATTCCGGCGACAGTTTACGAGTCAGTCTCCACAGCCGCCGCACCGGGCAGTCGGGAGGGCAGATGCCGCGCCATCCTCGCCTCGAGCAGATCGACCAGCGCCGGCTCCATGAAATCATATTCGTCGGGAATATCGAGACAGATCACGCGCTTGCCGTTCAGCGCGTCGCGAAACCGTTTCCGCAATTTGGCCCGGTGCGTCTTCTCCATCACGACAATCACATCGGCCCAGCGCACCAGCTCCCCGGTCAGCGCAGTCTCCGCATCATGGTTCGTCCCCGCCGACGACACCTCGATATCGGTGCGCTGCGCGAAGACCTGCTCGGCGGTCGGGCTGCGCAGCCGGTTCTGGCTGCAGACGAACAGATATGTCTTCATGCCAGGGCCGAGCGCACCGCGACGACGGCACAGGACAGCGGAAAGCCGGCTGCGCGCGCCAGATCCGAAAGCTGATCCGCCTTTTCCTGCGCCGCCGCTTCGCTTTCGAACCCGTCACAGGCCGCCCGGCCATCCCGATCGGCAGCACGCGCAATTCGGATCGCCTGCGCCCCGGTAAGCCCGAAGACCTGCTCGAGGCTGGACACGACGAATTCGAGCGGCGTCACATCGTCATTGAGGAGTTCGACCCGAAACGCACCCGCAAACCGGGGCTTTGGCGGTTGTGGCGGTGGCGCCACGAAAGGATCCGACACGCCCCCCGAAACGCCCCCCGAAACCCCCATTGCCCGCGCCGCATTGCGCCTCTGCGATGCGGCCACCATCGAATCGGTCAGATCTCCCTTCAGCCCAAGCGCCTCGGCCTTTTCGAACCATGGCTTCGCCTCGGCATAAGTCGCCGAGTTCAGCACCAGCACCCCCATGTTGCGATAGGGCAGCGGACAGAGGGGATCGAGCGCGATCGCCCGGGCAAGCTGTTCGCGCGCCGGCTCGATCTCCCCCAATTTGATCATCGCCCCGCCGAGATTGTTCCGCGCCATAACCTCGGCATCTCGCGAATAGCTGCTCGTCCCGAGCCAGATCAGCCGCTTGAGCCAGGGCCTTTCCTGCAACTGCACCAGGAACCGCTCCGAATGCAGCTTCGATGCCGCATAGTTTCGCTGGTTCAGATGATGGAGCCCGGCCAGCAAATCGGCCCAATAATGTCGGAGGATATGGCCGGGCAGGAGCAGCAGCGCGAAACCCGCGAGCGCCGCGAGGCCGAACACCGCCTGCCCCTCCCGGAGGGCATACACGCCCGCGCCGATCAGCAGGATCGCTCCGCCAAGGGTCAGGAAATAGATCGCCTTGTAGACCCCCGTGCGCGTCATGATCCGGCTCCCTTCTCAGCCGCAACTTTTCATCCGGCCGACGTCACCCCCTACAGCTATCGCCGACAGCCCGTTGCTGGCCACCAGGCGCTCACTGCTCCCGGAACAGCAGCGCTTCATAGTCCCGGGCGCCCTGCAGGATGTGAATGACCGACACAAGGTCAGGCCCAACTCGATAGAAAATCAGATAATTGCCATGGGCACGGCGGCGAATGCCCAAATGCTCGTAACGCGGCACCAGAGGAAAGCCGCGGGGTAGCTCGCCGAGCTCGCGGGCTTTCCCGATCAGTTCATCGACAAAGCTCGCCGCCCGGGACGGATTGTCTCGCGCGATATAGTCGCCGATCTGCTCCAGATCGCCAAGCGCTTCGGCCGTCAGGGCGACCTTCATCGCGTGCCGGTCAGCTTCGCCATTCCCCGGTATTTCTCACCGAGCGAGGCCGCCACGCTCTCCAGTTCATGGACTCGACCGGCATCGGCATCAGCGATGCCGCGCGTGATCGAGGCATCGAGGGCGGCAAGCCGCGTCTCGCGCTCGTGAATGAGGCGCACGCCTTCACGCAGGATCTCGCTGCGCGAATTATAGCGCCCCGTCTTCACAAGCTCGCCGACAAAGGATTCGAGCTGATTTCCCAGATCAACGCTACTGGCCATCGCGCACCTCATGGTTCATCGCTGTCGCCAACCGATAATAGTTATCAATCTGAAACGAGCAAGAGGGCGCGCTTAATCCGCCCGTGAAACCGGCATTCGGGCGAAAGGCGGCGGCAAAAGGGCTTGTTGCCCATGGCGCCGGAATGCGACGTGTCGCGCAATCGAGACCGCAAGACGAGGCGATGATGACGAACCCGACACCACTCGACACCGCAAGCGGCGCAGCCATGTTCGATCCGATGCACGGCGCATGGCGCGTGCGCCATCGCCGGCTGCAGCGGCTGTTCGACGGATGCACCGAGTGGCGCACCTTCTCCGGGACCATGGCGACCCGGCCGGTGCTCGACGGGCGCGGCAATATCGAGGACAATCTGATCGACGATCCGCTCGGCGCCTATCGCGCGATCGCGATCCGCTCGTTCGATCCCGCCACCGGCGACTGGCGTATCTGGTGGCTCGACGAGCGCCGCCAGGCGATCGACCCGCCGGTGACCGGCCGGCTGCAGGATGGCGGCGGCGAATTCCTCGGCGCGGATGTGATGGACGGCCACGACATCCTGGTCCGCTTCCGCTGGAGCGGGATCGGCAGCGATACGCCGCGTTGGGAGCAGGCGTTTTCCGCCGATAACGGCACGGCGTGGGAGATCAATTGGGTAATGGAGTTCACGCGCGCTTGAGACGGTTTGCGCGGTGAGCCTGGGGGTTTGCCGGAACCGCGTTGTCAGCCGGAATTTAAGGGCTACTGAACGGCCATGCTGATCATCCTCGCACCAGCTCAAGTCGCGCCGATGCCGGCACCGCCACCGATCATAACGAGACCGCTGGCTCCGGCTACGTCTCCATCCGACTGGATAGTTGCTGATGATTATCCCGCCGCTGCGCTACGGGCAGCGCAGTCGGGTGTCGTCGTCTTCCGCCTCGATATTGACGCGACGGGAAGAGCTACGGGCTGCACGATCATCCAGTCTTCGGCCTCGCCGAGCCTGGATTCGACGACCTGCCAATTGATGAGTAGGCGCGCACGCTTCCATCCGGCGCTTGGTGCGAACGGGCAACCGATAGCTTCCCACTGGGTGTCGCGAATCCGCTGGGCGCTACCGGAGGGGACAGTGCCGACCTTCGCATCCTGGTCGCAACTCAGCGTATTCGAGATCGGGAAGGGCGGCCGGCTGGACAATTGCGGAACGACATCCTTCGAACTGGCGCCGGCAGCGGTGCTCAGGCTTTGCGACCGCGTGAAGCAAGGCGAGCAACCGCCCGAACTGGCGCGATTCCGGGCTGCCGTCCGCCGCGAAAAACCGGGCCTGGTGGCGGTTGAATTCGGCGCGCGTCCCGAAATGCTCCCGCCGCCCGGTCGACGCTCATGGGAGCTTTCCGGCCGGCGGCTGCGCAGCCTCGATACCGTCAGCTTCGCGCTTACTCCGGACGGCCGGGTAGGAAGCTGCGACAAGAGCGCCCATTCAGGCAACCTGCCTGCCACGCTCGATCTCTGCGGCCTGCTGCGCAAGGCCTATGCGCAGGGCGCCCCGCAAGGCGCCGTCGGCAGCGGCGTAGCGTGGTTCGCAATCTCCACCGGATCGAGCAAGGCAATCACGGAGTTTCTGACGCCGCCCCTGCCCGCGATACGCTAGCGACGGTTGGTTGGAGAACGCCCGGGCCGGGGCGAACGCGATTCAATACAACGCTCATTCGTGCCAGCGCTCTCGCCATGATGTGCTCCACAGCCAAACCGCTTCACAATGCCGGCCCGCCGACCCTCCCTGTTCCGGGGCCGCTTCTCCCTGTTAGCTCCAACATGCCTCGCTGTTCCGCCCCATGCAGCTCCCTGTTCCGCGTAACAGGGAGGAATGCATACATCGCACTGTTAATAAACGATATTATTGTCGAAAAACCAGCTGAAAACGGCTCGAAACGAAAAGGGCTCCCTGTTCCTCCCTGTTATCGCGCCGTAACAGGGAGCGGGCGGCGGCCGGCCACGCCCTCACTTCCGCCCGAACAGCTTCTCGATGTCGCCATGCGCCAGCTTCACCCAGGTCGGCCGGCCATGGTTGCACTGACCCGAATGCGGCGTGATCTCCATCTCGCGGAGCAAGGCGTTCATCTCGGCGACCGACAGCACGCGCCCGGCGCGGACCGAGCCGTGGCAGGCCATGGTCGCGGCGACATGGTCGAGCCGTTCCCGCAAGCTCAGCGCCTCGTCGAACACGGCAAGCTCATCGGCGAGGTCCGTGACCAGCCCGACCACATCCCCCTGCCCCAGCATCGCCGGCACGCTCCGCACCAGCATCGCGCGCGGGCCGAAGCGTTCGAGGTCGAGCCCGAATTCGGTCAGTTCGGTCGCCCGCGCCTCGAGCCGGTCGCAGGCCGGCTCGTCGAGCTCGATCACTTCGGCCAGCAGCAGCGCCTGCGACGCGACGCCACCATCGGCCATCGCCTTGCGCATCCGCTCCAGCACCAACCGCTCATGCGCGGCATGCTGGTCGACCAGCACCAGCCCGTCCTCGGCCTCGGCGACGATATAGGTCTTGGCCACCTGCCCCCGCGCCACGCCGAGCGGAAAGGAAACCGTATCGGGCGGCGGCGCATAGGCCGGCTCGGCCCGCGCCATGGGCGGCGCAATGAACGAGGTGCGCCGATCAAAGACAGCATGCTGGCGGCCACCAAGCACAAGCCCCTCCCCTTCAGGGGAGGGGTATGGGGTGGGGGATGTCTCACCGAGACCGGCACCAACCGCATCCCACAAATCGCGCCCGGCCGGCTCCTGAGTCCAGGCCGCCAGCGCAGTCTCGCTCGGCCTTTGCACGCTACGATGCCCCGCCTCGTCCAGCGCCCGCCTGAGCCCGGAGACGATCATCCCCCGCACCATCGCCGGCTCGCGAAACCGCACCTCGGTCTTGGCCGGGTGCACATTCACATCCACCGCATCCGCCGGCACTTCGAGGAACAAGGCGACCATCGCGTGCCGGTCGCGCGGCATCATCTCGGCATAGGCGCCGCGCACCGCGCCGACCAGCAGCCGGTCCTTCACCGGCCGGCCGTTGACGAACAGATATTGGTGATCGGCCACGCCGCGGTTGAAGGTCGGCAAGCCCGCGATGCCGCCGAGCCGCAATCCCTCGCGCTCCAGATCGATCGTCACGCCATTCTCGCTGAGGCCGCGATCCGTCAGCGCCGCGACGCGGTCGGGCAGGCTCTCGTCCGCCGCAACCGACAAGGCCCGCCGCCCGTCATGTTCGACGCTGAACGCGATATCGGGCCGTGCCATTGCCAGCCGACGCACTGCATCCAGGCTCGCGGCATATTCGGACCGCGCCGAGCGCAGGAACTTGCGCCTGGCCGGCACGCGCTCGAACAAAGCCTCGACCCGCACCCTTGTGCCGGGGGGAATCGCCGCCGGCCCTTCCGAGACCAAAGCGCCATTGTCCACCACCCGCGCCCAGCCTTCGCTGCCGCGCACCCGGCTTTCCAGCGTCATCCGCGCGACACTGGCGATCGACGGCAACGCTTCACCCCGAAAACCGAGCGTGTTGACGGCTTCGATCGCCTCGTCGGGCAGCTTGGACGTGGCGTGCCGCTCCAGCGCGAGCGCCATATCGGCGGGGCTCATCCCGCTCCCGTCATCGGTCACTTCAATGAGGTCCGTACCGCCCGCCACGAGACGAATCGCGATCCTGCGCGCCCCTGCGTCGATCGCGTTTTCGACCAGTTCCTTCAACGCACTGGCGGGCCGTTCGACCACTTCACCGGCAGCGATACGATTGACGAGATGTTCAGGCAGGCGGCGTATTGACATGGATGTAGCTCTAGCCCAAGCGACGGCATCCCGCGACCCGCATTCAACAGCAACCAGAGCGTGGAATTCCAGCTCTGGCAGACCGGTTATAAAGCGTTTTCGGGGTGATAGGTGCGAATTGCCGCAACCCGCATCAGGGTCGGCCTGGAACGGAATGATAAATGGCTTTCTTCTCGCGGTTCTTCAGAATGATGTCGCACGACATGGCGATCGACCTCGGCACCGCAAATACGGTTGTCTACCTCCGCGGGAGAGGCATCGTCCTCAATGAACCGTCGGTGGTGGCAGTCGAGACGCTCAACGGCGTGAAGCGCGTCAAGGCAGTCGGCGAGGACGCCAAGCTGATGATGGGCAAGACGCCCGACAGCATCCAGGCGATCCGCCCGCTGCGCGACGGCGTCATTGCCGACATCGATGTCGCCGAGCAGATGATCAAGCACTTCATCCACAAGGTCCATGGCGGTCAGCGCCGCTTCCTGCGCTGGCCGCAGATCGTGATCTGCGTGCCGTCGGGCTCGACCTCGGTCGAACGCCGCGCGATCCGCGATGCCGCGTCGAACGCCGGTGCCTCGCAGGTGTGGCTGATCGAGGAGCCGATGGCCGCCGCGATCGGCGCCGACATGCCGGTCACCGAGCCGATCGGCTCGATGGTCGTCGATATCGGCGGCGGCACGACTGAAGTCGCGGTGCTCTCGTTGCGCGGCCTCGCCTACACCACTTCGGTCCGGGTCGGCGGCGACAAGATGGACGAAGCGATCGTCTCCTATGTCCGCCGCAACCACAATCTGCTGATCGGCGATGCGACGGCTGAGCGGATCAAGCAGGAAGTCGGCGTGGCGAAGCCGCCGCCCGACGGCATCGGCCTGACCATCCACGTCAAGGGCCGCGACCTGGTCAATGGCGTGCCGAAGGAGATCCAGATCAACCAGGGCCAGATCGCGGAAGCGCTCTCGGAGCCGGTCGGCCAGATCGTCGAGGGCGTGCGTATCGCGCTCGAGAACACCGCGCCCGAGCTTGCCGCCGATATCGTCGATCAGGGCATCGTGCTCACCGGCGGCGGCGCGCTGCTCAAGGGCATTGACGAAGTGCTGCGCGACGAGACCGGCCTGCCGGTCACCATCGCGGATGATCCCCTCACCTGCGTCGCACTGGGGACCGGTCGCGCGCTCGAGGATCCGGTGTTCCGTGGTGTGCTGCACAGCGCCTGAAGTCTTTGGGCTTGAGGCCCTCCGGCTTGATGCTTTTTTGAACCTTTGGGCCCATAAGGGGCTCCCGGGTGATTGGATGGGGGAATGATGGCGCCGTCTCGCAATCGGCGCCCGGGTTTTTCGCGGCGGGCGCAGTACAGCCTCTTCCTGGGTTACGTGATCGCCGTTGCGGGCTCGCTCGTCGGCGCGGTCCTGCTTGCCCTGGCCACGCTCGATCCTCCCGCCTTCGCGGCGCTGCGCGCCAGCATGGCCGAGGTGACCACGCCGGTCTCCTCGGGCATTGCCGGGGTAGGCCGCGGCATCGCCGCCATCCCCTCGTCGATCGGCAGCTATGTCGCGGTGCACGACAAGAATGTCGCGCTCCAGAAGGAGCTCGACGACATCCATGCCATGCTGATGCGGGCGCGGTCGCTCTCCTATGAGAATCGTCGGCTGAAGGCCCTGCTTCAGATGCGCGAGCATACCGCTGGCCCGGTCGTCGCGGCGCGGCTGGTCAGTTCCTCGGCGTCGAGCACAAGGCGTTATGCCGTGCTCAATGCTGGCTCGTGGCAGGGCGTGAAGACCGGCCAGCCGGTGCGCGGCCCCGAGGGCCTGATCGGCCGCATCCTCGAAACCGGCCCCAACAGCGCCCGCGTCCTGCTCCTTTCCGATCCCGAGAGCATCGTGCCCGTCCGCCGCACCCGCGACGGGCTGCCGGCGCTTGCCGCCGGGCGCGGCGACGGGCTGCTCGATATCCGCTCGGCGACCTCGGCCAATATCGGGTTCGAGAAGGACGATGTGTTCGTCACCTCGGGCGCGGGCGGCATCTATTCGCCCAATGTGCCCGTTGCCCGGGTGATCAAGCGTTCGCGCGACATCGCGCTGGCCCGCACCTTCGCGCAGCCCGATACGCTCGATTTCGCGCTCGTCCAGCAGGCCTTCATGCCTGAGGCGCCACCAGTCCCCGTGGTCGCTCCCCCCGTGACCACGCGCAAGAAATGAGGGCGCCGACCCGCGGCCCGTTCGATGCGGCGCCGCCGCCCGCGGCCGCTCGGATGCTGCCTGCGGCCTCCGTGGTGATCGGCTCGCTGATCACGATCTGGCCGTTCATCACCTCCTTCCCGATCCTGCCGCCGCTCGGGCTGATGATGCTGCTCGGCTGGCGGCTGACCCGGCCCGGCGTGTTCCCGATCTGGGCACCGCTGCCGCTCGGTTTTTTCGACGATCTGATCAGTGGCCAGCCGCTCGGCAACGCGATGCTGCTCTGGACCTTGTGCTTCTTCATGGTCGATCTGATCGACCAGCGCCTTGTGTTCCGCGATTTCTGGCAGGACTGGCTGATCGCGTCCGGCGCGTTCGGCTTCTGCCTGCTCGCCGGCCGGCTGATCGCGACGCCACTCAGCGCGCATGTCGATACCGTACTGCTGCTGCAGTGCGCCATTGCCTGTCTGTTGTTCCCGCTCGTCGCGCGGCTCTGCATCTGGCTTGATCGCAAGCGTCAGGGCACGACATGAACCAGCCGCCGCGCATGATCACCGAGGCGCAGCAAACCTACAGCTTCTCCCGCCGCGCCATCATGCTCGGCGCCGGCCAGGCAGCGGTCGGGTTGCTGCTCGCCGGGCGGATGGGCTGGCTCGCGATCGAAGAGAACGAGCATTACAGCCTGCTCTCCGAGAGCAACCGCGTGAACATGACCCTGGTGCCGCCGCGCCGGGGCTGGATCGTCGATCGCCACGGCGCACCGATCGCCAACAACCGCACCGATTTCCGTGTCGACATCATCCCGGACCGGCTCGAGGACAAGGAGCGCACGCTCGGCCTGCTCCGCGAGATCCTCAACCTCCCGCCCGAGGAGATGGACCGGATCGTCACTGACCTGAAGCATGCCCAGGGGTTCCGTCCCGTCCAGGTCATCGAGAATCTCGATCTCGAACGCTTCGCTGCCGTCAGCGTGCGCATGCCCGAACTGCCCGGCGTCGCCCCGTCGCGCGGCTTCGCCCGCAGCTATCCGGCCGGCGCCGCGGTCGCGCATCTCACTGGTTATGTCGGCGCCGCCTCGGTCGAACAATACAAGGCGACCAAGGATCCGCTGATGGTCACCCCCGGCTTCAAGCTGGGCAAGGACGGCCTCGAAAAGACGCTCGAAAAGGAGCTGCGCGGCCAGCCCGGCGCCAAGCGTGTCGAGGTCACCGCACGCGGCAAGCTGGTCAAGGAGCTAGAAACCCGCCCCGATGTGCCCGGCGAGAATGCCAAGCTGACGATCGACGCCGGCCTGCAGGAATATGCCGCGCGCCGGCTCGGCACCAATTCGGGCTCGGCGGTGGTGATCGACATCGAGAATGGCGAGATGCTCGCGATGGTCTCGATGCCGGCCTATGATCCGAACAGCTTCTCGGACGGGATCAGCCATCTCGAATGGAAGATGCTGTCGGATAATGATCACGTGCCCTTGATGAACAAGGTGCTCCAGGGCCTGTATCCGCCCGGCTCGACCGTGAAGCCGATGAATGCGCTGGCCCTGCTCGAGGCTGGGGTCGATCCGACGCACCGGGTCTCCTGTTCGGGCTCGCTCCGCGTCGGCAACGGCATCTTCCATTGCCACAAGAAAAGCGGCCATGGCGCGCTCGACATGAAGAATGCGGTCATGCAGAGCTGCGACATCTATTTCTACCAGATGGCGCGTGACGTCGGTTACGACCGCATCGCGCCGGTGGCACGCAGGCTCGGGCTTGGCCAGAAATACGACCTGCCGTTCGGCAGCCAGCGCTACGGCACCGTGCCCGACGCCGAATGGAAGCTGAAACGCTACAAGGCCGACTGGACGGTGGCGGACTCGCTCAACGCCTCGATCGGCCAGGGCTATGTTCTCGCCAACCCGCTGCAGCTCGCGGTGATGGCCTCGCGCATCGCCTCGGGACGGTCGCTTAAGCCGAGCATCCTGATGGGGCATGCCCACCCTGCCGATCCCCTGCCCGTCGATCCCGCCCATCTCGCGATCGTGCGCGATGCGATGTACGGCGTGGTCAATCAGGGCGGCACGGGCGGCGCGGCGCGGCTCCAGATCCCCGGCATGGCGATTTCGGCGAAGACCGGCACTGCCCAGGTCCGCCGCATCACCATGGCCGAGCGTGCGACCGGCGTCCTCAAGAACGCGGCCCTGCCCTTCAAGATGCGCGACCACGCCCTGTTCATCTGCTTCGCGCCTTCGGACAAGCCGCGCTACGCGGCCGCCGTGGTCCTGGAGCATAACGGCCATACCGTCCGCAATCTCGACACCCCGGGCATCGGCCGCGACATCATGACCTATCTGCTCGATCGCGACCGCGCGCTCGCATCGCTGGCCGAGGTCGAGCCGACCTGGGGCGGCGATATCAAGACGCGCATGGCGGCCGAGGCAGCCGCCTATCGCGCCGCCGCCAACGCGCCGCCTCCGGTCGACGCGGCGCAGACCGAGACTGACGCTGACGCCCCGACTGATGCCGAAGCCGTGGAGAACGCGACCAAGGCCGCCGACGCCACCGCCGACGCGCTCGCCAACGCCACCGCGCATGGCGACGGCGTCGCGCAGACCGGCTCGACGGAGACCGACCAGTGAGCGGCCTGAATTTCGTCCCCGCGCCGCTCGCGCAGCTCCCCTGGAAGATCATCCTGCTCGTGCTGATCATCGGCTGTTTCGACCTGCTGGTGATGTATTCGGCGGCAGGCGGCAGCCTGAGGCCCTGGGCGCTGTCGCAGGGCATCCGCTTCTTCGTCTTCCTCGCCTGCGCGATCGGGCTCTCGCGGGTGCGCGAAGAGACCTGGAGCATGATCGCGATCCCCGCTTATGGCGTGCTGGTCGTTTTGCTCGTGCTGGTCGAGCTGATCGGCGCGGTGCGCGGCGGCGGGCAGCGCTGGCTCGATCTCGGCATCATCCGCCTCCAGCCCTCCGAGCTGATGAAGGTGTTCATCGTCCTTGCGGTCGCGCGCTTCTACGATGCGCTGCCGCCCAACGAAACGCGGCGCTTCAGCGCGATCTGGCCGGCGGCGCTGCTGATCCTGGTGCCGGCCGGCCTGGTTATGAAGCAGCCCGATCTCGGCACCGCGTTGATGATCATGTTCGGCGGCATCACCGTCATGTTCCTCGCCGGCGTGCCGCTGCGCCTCTTCATCGGCGGGGCGCTCGCGGTCGGCGCAGCTGTGCCGCTCGCGGTCAATTTCGTGCTGCACGGCTATCAGCGCAACCGCATCCTCGTCTTCCTCAATCCCGAGAGCGATCCGCTCGGTATCGGCTATCATATCGGCCAGTCGAAGATCGCGATCGGGTCGGGCGGCATCTTCGGCAAGGGATTCCTGAACGGCACCCAGAGCCATCTCGACTATCTGCCCGAGGGCCATACCGATTTCGCGCTGGCGACGATGATGGAGGAATGGGGCCTGGTCGGCGGCATCTTGCTGATCCTCGCCTTTTTCGTGATCGTCCAATGGGGCGTGATGGTCGCGCTGCGCGCGCAAAGCCGCTTCGCCAGGCTGGCCGCGGCTGGGCTTGCCTCGACGATCTTCTATTATGTCGCGATCAACATGGCGATGGTGATGGGCCTGGCGCCCGTGGTCGGCGTGCCGCTGCCGCTGATCAGCTTCGGCGGATCGGCGCAGATGTCGGTGCTGCTGTGCCTCGGAATCCTGATGTCGATCGACCGCCAGAACCGCCAGACGGTGCGCTGGTAGCCTCGATTTTTCGGGATCAGGCAAAAAAGGGTTTGCAACGCGGGAGACGGATGCTAACGGGCGCCCTCCCCGAAGCGGCGGCGCCTCCAACGCGCCTCTCACGCTGCCCGGTATGGACGCATAGCTCAGTTGGTAGAGCAGCTGACTCTTAATCAGCGGGTCCTTGGTTCGAGCCCAAGTGCGTCCACCAAACTAACTGTCACGGCATCGACGACTGCCCGACGCGATCGTCCAGGTGCCCGCAATGCCGCTGGCGATGACCGGCAGGATCGACAACCGAACATAGCTGAAAGGATCCCCTGGACGGCTACGCGGCTACAATGCCGGGCGGCCGCCCCTGAACACGAGCCCGAGCAGTGCCGGCGCGCCGGCCGCCAGGAGCGGAATCAACGCGGCGAGATCCTGGCCGGATTCGACCGCCGCGATCGCGAACAGAATGACAGCCGCCGGCAACAGCACCGCGATCGGTAACCGGGCGAGCGCCCATGCGCTGCGCGGTTGCCGCGCGCGCCAGTTTTCGAGTGTGTCCGGCCTCTCGGCCTGGCGGATGAAAAGCGCAAAACTGCGGCTCATCAGTCGGGGCGCCGGATCGAGAATGACAAGGCCCCGCCGAACCAGCGATTGCAGTGCGACCGCTTTGCGCATGTTCACATAACAGCCGCGCGCGATAGCATCGAGCACAACACGCTCCGCTAGGGACGAGGATGCCCAGCATTGCTGATAGTGTTCGATCAGGTTGGAGCGCAGATAATCGATAGCCGCCGCTTCAGTGCAAGGGCCGACCGAGCGGGCCCAGGTGATTACCTTGCGGGTATAGAAAGCCCGATATCTGCTCGCCGGCAACGGATAGAGAGCGCCTCTCGCTCGGATCGTCTTCTCATTGGCAATGGCGCCATCGATCACGTTGCCCGGCAGCCAGCGCAACTCCTCCACTAGCAGGCGCGCGGGGCTCCCGGCGGAGCCAAATTCTCTTTCGAGCCTGGCACTCGAAATCTTGTCGATCGGCGCGAACGAGAAGGTCGTGAAATCCTGGAAAAGGCGTGCCCAACGCAAATCCTCGCGCGCCGCCATTGCGGCCGTGTCGGCGGTACCGGGCGCCTCATACGCGTCGAGGATTCGCTCGAGCGGTGACATTTCGGCGATGACGATGACTTGCGCCAGGCGCGCATCAGGCCCGGACAATGCCGCCACCGCGCTTTCGAGATAGCTGAGTGCGACGCGGCGCCGCGCCTGGTCACGGATGACCAGCTCGAGCCCGCAGACAACCAGCCGCGGCAGGGTGTAGCCCATTTTGCACCACTTCGGCTCGATTGTCGGCTGGCCATCGTCACCGATCACCGTGGTTAGCGCATCGTTGGACAAGGGGAGCAGGCTCGCGAAATTGAAGGAAATCGATGTCCCGGCGGACACCGCATCGCGGACGATCTGCTGGGGCGCCACAAGCAACGTCCGCCGCGTCAAGGGCAAGCCCTTTGCGCCGGGGGGCGTGGGCGTCCCGAGCACGAGAGAAGGCCATTTAACCGAATTCAACGGTATACCGAACCCGGTGAGCGACCAGAGACCATAATAGACCGCGCACCGAACCAGCATGGCCAGCGCCGCCGCCAGCAAAAACAGACCGAGCCACGCGAGTCCCGACGGCGCGAGCGGCATCGCGTGAGGCCGCACGCCGATCGTCTCGAGTCCGTTGTCGCTGCTCGCATGGGCACGCGCCCAGTCTCGCGAGTGCCAGCAGGACCAAATGCCGTCCAGGCCCTGGGCGCGGCAGGCAGCCGCCGGCTCGGGGTGGAAGCCCGTAGCAACCTTGAAGAGTGTGCCGATGAAACTCCGGTGCGCGGCCGGCAATTCAATCTCGCCCCTTATACGCACGCCGGGCCATGCTCCCCCAGCCGGGTCTTTGGGCGATGTTGAGGCTTGAAGCACCTGCTGTTGATCGATCCATTGCGTAACCGATTTGCGCACGGCCTCGACCCGCTCTGCATCGACGGTGTCGCGGTTGAACGCGCGAGCATCGCTCCAGAGGGCGATCATCGGCGCCATGGAAGCACAAGCAAGGGTGGCCAGGACAAGATAGCGATAGCGCCGCTCGGTTGGAACGGTCAGCGGCGCATCGGTGGGAGAAATTCCCAACAGCTTTACGCAGCATCCCACGACCAACAGCACGGAAATGAGGATCGCGAGAGGTACGGCATAGTGCCAGCCGATCGCCGCCGGAACGATCTCCACCACCGCGCCACCGAGCATCCACCATGTGGCGCATCGATAGGTTTTGCTCGCTGCTTCGAACGGCCAAAGCCGCCGCCATGGCCTGCGCAGCACCAGAAGGGCACCAACGCCGAGCAGCGCCAGCACCAGCGCGATGCTGGCCCACGCCGCCAGTGCCCAAAAGGTTGTTCGAGCGGCAATCGCGTCGATTTCATCAAACCGGTGATAGACCATCACCACCCAGCGCGTCCCCGGGATGCGTGCCGCGCTGAAATGAGTGTCGCGGCCATCGTACGTCGTCGAGAAGGTTACAGGCTCTGGATTCCCATTCTGGAGCGCGAGCTCCATCACCACCTGGACGATATCGGATCTGACACGGCCATGCTCGACAAAATTCTCGACGCCGGCCCGTTCCGGCTGGCTGTGAAAAAGGACTGGCAAGGCCGGATCACCGCCATCGACGACCAGAAATTGCTGCGGATTCGGCAGAATCGGGCTGACCAGACTGCGGAGCGTCGTCGTGGTAACCAGCACGCCCCCATCCGTGCGCATGGCGATGACAGTCTGCCGACGCCCATCGAGCTGGGACCGAACCTGATCCACAACATATGGCCGCCCGTCCATCATCATCGAACCTGCACGTCCGATCGCAAGGAAATAGCGGCGGGCGCCGACATCAGTGGAGCTGGGCATCGGTGAGCCGCACGACATATCGTCGCGCTTGATTCCGGCTTTCTCTCCTGGCTTGTTTGAGAAAGTACCGGCCTTTTCTATCGGCCCTGCTTCTGTCGACCCGGTGCCGCCCGCCGATTGCTCCACCGGGCGGCAGGTGCGCACTTGGTCAAGGGCGTGTCTCATTTCCTCACCGGCGCCGGCCGCGAGCGATTGCACGGCCATGCGCGTCTCCTCGGCCGCACCTCTGCGTTCGCCGCTCGTCTCATAGGCGAACAGGCAAGCGAGGGTGGCGATCGCGACCGCCGCCTGCACGCCGAAGACAATGGCGATGACGTGAAGCCGGCTGACCGACTCGTTCCCACCGATCAGCACCAGTCGCAACAGCGGGAGCAGCGCGAGCACCAGGAGCAGCGCGAGGCCGAACGCGGTGAAGGCGCTCGGCGGGGGCTTGAACCAGGCTTCGCGCAAGGCCCGGGTGGGCATCAGCCCCACCGCATATAGCGTGCAGGGTCGCTTCGCGTTGGGCGGGGGCGGGGGCGGGGGCGAGGCAGACGGAAGTGTCGTTCCTGTCTGAGGCGCTTTCGTATCCGCGGTTCCGGGACAGGCCTGTCCCTCGCCGAAAAGCGTGAAGGGCCGGACATAGGCAAAATAGCTGACGTCCGCGATGCGGATCGTCGAAACGCCCGCATTGCTGTCCAGCGGACTTGTGTCCAGTTTGCCGACATTGCCATTCGCCGTGCTGATCCCGGCGCTGCTGGTCTTGTCGATCGCGACGACAGCATCCTTGGCGAACCGGAGCACGGGGGCCAGGTCGGACAATTTGGTCACCGGCAGGGATGCGTCGCCAACCTGTTCGATCACGCTTGCATCGGGCGCGACGATCAGCACGTTCGAGAAGCCGGACGCGGTGCGATCGAGCGCCACGACACGATCGAGCGGAACCGCGGCGCGGAAACAATCCTTTTTGTCGTCGTTGAGTGCGCGAGAGATAATGAAGCGTGTCGCCTCCTCCGGGCGCTGCCCCGGTTCGAAGAAAGCGGAGGGGTCCCCACCCTTCTCCGGACAGGCACTATAGTGGAAAATGACCTCGCCAAGATCAGTGGCGGTGGCCGTCGCCGACTTTTCTCCTTTGGCGTCTGGTTTGACGCCGCTAAATTGTCGCTCCGCACTCACCGTCAGATCGCGCGGCCAGCTTTCGAGCGCGTTCGCGATCACGGCGAGGCCCTGCCAGTTGCGCTGATGCGCGCTGCTGACGACGAGCTGGCTGGTGATCAGCAGCCACCCGCCGAACGCAAGGCCAAGGCTGGCCAGAACGATCCCCGCGATCCGCGCGCCCTGCCCGATCCTGCTGAGTGTGGTCGGCGGCGATTGGGCCGGTGCCGGAGGGGGTGCATCGGGCATGTGCCTCGCTCCCTTGCAAGATGTCGTTACAGCGCCGCCAGAAAGGCCTCGATGGCGGCGAGCAATGCGCTGACCGCGTCGGCATCCTGCGGATCGACGGTCGAGACCTCGCCGGCGAGATCGTTACAGCGCGTCACCGCTCCGTCGTCAGCCTGGCTGTCGTTCGAAATCAACTGTCCGATCTTCAGCATGATGCGAGCAACCTCGAGGCTCTTCGGATCATCGCCGTCGAGCCTGGAGAACAGCGCGCTCAGGCTGTCGTAAAGGCTGTGAAGCGGTTGGTTCATGTCGGCCATCACATCTCTCCTCAAAAAGCCTTGATGATTGCGGTAAGGTTGCTGAGCGCCGCCAGCACGCGCGCTTGCGCCACTTGCGCCCGTTTCTGGCGCTCCGCCCGGGATAGTGGCGCGTGGCTGTCGAACAGCAGCGTACGATAAAGAACATGCGCGCTCGCAAACGCGTCCACGGCCTTGTCCAGCGCGGCGTGGAGCTCCGGCAGCGCTTCGTCCTGCTCGATTGTCGCCATCAGATTGGCGACAACAGCTTGCCTGGCCTCGAAATCCGCATGCTGCATTTTGCCCAGCTGCGCCGAAAGCAAGGCGCGCTGGCTGAGAAGCTGCCCATCCAGCGCAGCGATCGAGGCGCGGTTGACCCTGCGCAACGCGTCGAGGCTGGCGCTGAACTCCCTCTGGTCATTGTCTTTTTCGAACGACCGGAGGTCAGCGACGCGCCCCTCTTCGTCAAGTATCCCGCCAAGCAAGGTCAAGGTGCCAGAAATCGCGGCGGTCTGGTCCGCCGTCAACGAGGGTAACCCCGGTGCGCCGGCGATTGCCGCCGCGCTATCGGCGACGGTGCGTAACTTGGCCTCGGCATCGGCCACCTCCGCCGCGAGATCGACGGGCTTGCGGGTCGTGATCGCGTCCACCGCACCGAGATAGGCTGTGATCCCGCTAATGACCGCGAGCGAAGGCGCGAATTCAACACGCGACCAACGCTTGATGCTGAAGTCACCTTTTCGAGGTGCAATGGTGCTGCACAAGGTTTCTCCCGCCCGCGGTCGTCCCAGCGGAATCACCGGCTTCAGCAAATCGCAGTGCTCATCCATCGCCTTGAGCTTGATCAGGACGTCCCGATTGGCTGCCTGGACATCGGTAATCACCTTGCTGGTGCCGTCGGTCGCTGCCTTGCCGGCCGTGCCCATTGCCGTGGCGCGATCGAGGCGGATCGTATTCAGCGCGCAGGAGGGAAGCATGATGCAGGCGATCAGGCCGATGCCGGCGCGGTGCGATAACGAGACCATGTCATTCTCCGTGCGATCAAGACGGCTGGTCGCCGTCTGCACGGAAATATCGGGTGCGATGCCGGAATGATGTGACGGCCGTCACGCGCCGACTATTATTAAAAAAACACCATCTGCCCATCACCGACGCTCAAAACGCGGGCAACGAGCGCGCTTCACTCGGGCCGGCGCGCATATCGACCCCCGTCAGGCGGCGGCGTTGCCGGTCGATTATCCCTTGCCGGACGAGATCGCCCATCTCGCCCGTGCAACCGCTTCGCGATGGATGCCGACCCGCGACGCCGGCTCGGCATGGATCGACGAAGGCTCGATCGTAGCGCTCGCCATGGCCGGCTCCGCACGGGCGCGGCAGTTCCTTGATGGGTCGCGACGCGTCCGGTTTCGGGATGATAGCCGCTATTTCAACACCACCTCGCCCGTCTCGAGCAACGACTTGAGGTTGGAGAGGATCTTCGGCCACCCGCCGGACACCGCCTCGATCACCTTCGAATCGGCGCGCTCGATCGAGTGGTGGATCGTCAGCTTCACCGCTGACTCCTGCGGCTCAAGCTCGATCGCACATTGCGCATAGCCTTCGACCGTCAGTTCCGGCCGGAATTCATTGCGCCATTTGAGCACGATCCGCCGGAGCGGTTCGAGCTCCAGGATCTCGCCGGTATCGGCGACTCGGCCATCCGGGAAGCTGAGCTTCCACGGCGCCCCGACCCTCCAGTCGGATTCGAAATCCATCCCGAACCAATATTGTTTCATGAATTCGGCCGTGGTGAGCGCCGACCACAAGGCCTCCGGCGTCGTCCGGATATAGGTCACATAGACATAGCTGCTCTTTCCATCACGCATGGTCGTCTCCTTCGAGGGTTTTCTTCAGGTCCGACAGCGCATCCAGGCGCGGCCGTTCGAACTTGCTGATCCAGCGATCGGCGAGTTCATGGATCGGAACGGGGTTGAGGAAATGGAGCTTGTCCCGCCCGCGCCACCGGGTGGCGATCAGATTGGCCTCCTCCAGCACGGCGAGATGCTTGGTCACCGCCTGCCGTGTTATGACCTGGCCCTGACAGAGTTCACTCAGGGTCTGCCCGTTCCGGGCATGGAGGCGGTCCAGCAATTGCCGTCTGACTGGGTCGGCCAGCGCCCGGAATACCGAATCCATGCTCATGCGTGCTTATATGCAACCTTAGAGTTGCATGTTCAAGAGCTATCAGTCGATGCTGGTGACGGGCGCTGCCGGTCATCATGATTCAATCACATCACTGGATCGGTCACAGGATGAGCACCGGACGTCGCAGAAGCCCGGGTTGCTCTTTCTTATCGTCGGCTTTCTGGATGCTCTCCGCCGCGGCCCGGCTATCGCCCGCGCGGCGCGATTTCCCTGTTATTTCCCTGTTCGGGGTTGAGCCGATCGATAGATATGACTTTAAGCTATTGTAGAAATTACATAATTATCGAAATCCAGCGGCAATCCGCATCAAGAAAAAACTTAAATTCCCTGTTACCGGCGACATAACAGGGAATTTCGCGGCCCCGGCAATGCATGAGAAGATACGCCACCTCAGCCACGCCAGCGCGCCACGACCTCGCGCCCGTCGGCCGATGATGGCTGGATCGCGCCCGGCGTGCGCGAGAAGCGCGGTGCGGGTGCCACCTGCTCCAGCCCGTCATATTCGACATAGCTTTGGCGCGCCCGGATATGCGGATGCCGCGCCACTTCATGGAGCGGGATAACGGGCGCGAAGCACGTGTCGCTGCCCTCGAGCAGTGCGCACCACTCCTCCGCCGTCTTCCTGCGGAAGATCGCCGCGAGCTGTTCGGACTGCTCGCCCCAGTCCGCCGCATCTGCCGCAGCGCTGCGCAGTTCGGCCGGCGCACCGATATGTTCGAGCAGCTCGGCATAGAAATGCGGCTCGATCGGCCCGACCGAGATCTCCTTGCCGTCAGCGCAAAGATAGCAGCGATAGAAGGGCGCCGCGCCGCCCAGCGGATTGGTTGCGCGATCGAGCGAGATGCGCCCGCTCGGCAGCAGCCCGGCGAACATCGTCATCAGCGATCCGACCCCGTCGATGATCGCGGCGTCCACCACCTGCCCCCGCCCCGAGCTCTGGCGTTCGATCACCGCTGCGAGGATGCCGAAGGCAAGGAACATCGATCCGCCGCCGAAATCGCCGACCAGGTTCAGCGGTGGTGTGGCCAGTTCGCCGGGCTTGCCGATCCCGGCGAGCGCGCCGGCCAGCGCGATATAATTGATGTCATGCCCCGCCGCCTGGGCGAGCGGCCCGGTCTGTCCCCAGCCGGTCATGCGGCCATAGATCAACCGTGGATTGCGTTCGAGCAGTACGTCCGGCCCAAGCCCGAGCCGTTCCATCACGCCGGGCCGAAAGCCCTCGATCAGGATGTCGGCGACCTCCACCGCACCGAGGCAGAAAGCCAAGCCCTCGGCGCTGCGGATATCCACCTCGACCACTGCGCGCCCGCGATCGACCACCGGGTTGGGCCAGCCATTGCCACCGGCCCGATCGATCCGGACGACCTCGGCGCCCAGGTCGGACAGCAGCATCGCGCAATGTGGCCCCGGGCCGATCCCGACGAATTCGAGCACCCTCAGCCCGGCAAGCGGCCCGTTCGCCATCGCAAATGTCTCCAGGTTCCGAACTGACCGACCGGCCATAAGGCGCCCGAAGATCGAACTTCAAGGCCGCCGCCAATGGCAGCGCCCCGGCGATCAGCGGGCCGTTAGATCGATTCGATCACGTTAACCCACACCGTCAACCCGGACTTGTTCCGGGGTCCACTGCGCCGCGTGAGCAACGCCTTCAGCTTCTGCGGAACAGTGGATGCCGGAGCCTAATTCGCCTTGCGCAACGCCGCGACCTGTTTCGGCCCGATCGAGCTTGGCTTGCTGCCGAACCGTGCGGTGACGTAATTCGCCACCGCAGCGATCTCCGCATCGCTATAGGCATTGCCGAACGCCGGCATCACGGATTGGCCATGCGCCGTGCGTCGGTTCGCCCCCAGGATCACCACCTGCGCCACATTGGTCGCGTCCGGATCATTGACCGCGCGCGATCCGTTGAGCGTCGCCAGCCCGGTCAGCGCACCATTGCCGCTCCAGGCATGGCAGCCGATACAGGCGCCTTCGAAGATCTTCTTGCCGAGCGGTGCCGCTGTGTCGGCAGCGGCCATGCGGTGCCCAGTAGGTGCAGGTCCTGGCGCCGGCCTGGGCTGATCGGGCGTCGAAACCGCCGGGATCGTCCGGAGATAAGTCGTCAGCGCGGCGATGTCCGACGGCGTCAAATGGCTGAGGCTGAGATCGACTGCTTCACCCATCGGCCCGGCCGCGGTGCCGCGTCCCGGGGCATGCCCCTGGGCGAGATATTGTACCAGCTCGGCATCGCTCCAGCCGCCGACGCCGGTATCCTTGTCCCCGCTCAGGTTGAATGCCCGCCACCCGGCCGTGACCGCGCCGGCATATTTGTGGCGATTGTCGAGCGCCTGGCCCAGGTTGCGCGGGGTGTGGCATTCGCCGCAATGCGCCAGCCCCTCGGCGAGATAGGCGCCGCGGTTCCAGGCCGGGCTCCGATCCGCATTGGGCTCGAAGCGCTTGTTCGGGTTGAACAGCCCGCTCCAGATCGACATCAGGCGGCGCTGATTGAACGGGAAGGAAAATGTGTTTGCCCTCGTCTCCCGACGCACCGCTGGCAGCGTGCGCAGATAGGCGCGGATTGCGAGCGCATCAGCATCCGTCAGCCAAGTGTAGGACGCAAAGGGCATGGCCGGATAGAGATGCTCGCCCTGGTCATCGACGCCTTCGCGCAACGCTCGCAGGAACTGCGCATCGCTCCAGCCGCCAATCCCGGTCTCCTTGTCGGGCGTGATATTTGGCGACCAGATCGTCCCGAACGGCAGTTTGAACGGCAACCCGCCTGCAAAGGGAATGCCGCCCTTGGCCGTGTGGCAGGCCTGGCAATCCGCCGCGATCGTCAGATATTTGCCCCGCGCAATCGGATCAGCCGAGGCGAAATCGGCCGGCACGCCGGTCGGCGACGCGCCCTTATAGTCGGCCAGCGACACCCGGTGACCGCCGGCGAAATCCATCGGCCCCGGCCCGAACGCGATCCAGCCGAACATGACCAGCCCGACCACAACGACGGCGCCAACCACGCTCAGCACGATGCGACGCCGGCTCATGCCTCTTTCCTCCCAGCCAGCACATCGCGGTCGATCGGCAATCGCCGCAGCCTTTTGCCGGTCGCGGCGAAGATCGCATTGGCGAGCGGTGCCATCGCGGCGACCGTGCCCGCCTCGCCGATGCCGCCCGGCATCTCGCCGCTCTTGATGACATGCACGTCGATCGGCGGCGTCTGGTTCATCCGCAACATGCGGTAGTCGTGGAAATTGCTCTGCTGCACCCGCCCCTTCTCGATCGTGATCTCGCCGTACAGGGCCGCCGTCAGCCCGAAGATCAGCCCACCCTGGAGCTGGGCGACGATCGTGTTGGGATTGACCGCGATCCCGGTGTCGACGACGCAGGTCACCCGCCGCAGCGTCACCTCGCCATCGCCATCCACCCCGGCCTCGACCACCGTCGCGATCCAGCTGGTAAAGCTCGGTTGCACCGCCACGCCGCGCCCGCAGCCCGGCGGCAGCGGCGTGCCCCAGCCCGATTTGTCGGCCGCGAGCTTCAGCGCCGCCTTCAGCCGCGGCGTCTTGTCGAGCATGCCGAGCCGGAACTGCACCGGATCGACCCCGGCCTTGTGCGCCAGCTCGTCGATGAAGCTTTCGATCACGAACACATTATGCGCCGGCCCGACCCCGCGCCAGAAGCCGGTCACCACCCCGGGCGGCTCCTCCTGGACATAGTCGACCTGGAGATTGGGGATGTCGTACGGCATGTCAGCCGCGCTGTCATAGGCGTCGAAATCCTTGCCGCCGACCACCGCTGGCGGCAGCCAGCGCGACAGCACCGAAGATCCGGTGATGATGTGCCGCCACGCGCTGATCCTGTCGCCGTCGAGCGTCGCGCTCAGCCGATCGTGCCAGGCCGGGCGATAGACGTCGTGCTGGATATCCTCCTCGCGGCTCCACACCACTTTCACCGGCGCATCGACATGCTGCGCGATCCGCACCGCGCTGGTGACCTGGTCGACCTCGAGCCGCCGCCCGAACCCGCCGCCGAGCAGATGATTGTGCACGATCACCTTGTCGAGCGGCAGCCCAGTCACATCGGCCGCGGTCTTCTGGGCGCGACTCACCACCTGTATGCCGGTCCAGATCTCGCACCCGCCGGGCGTGACATGGACGGTGCAGTTCATCGGCTCCATCGTCGCATGGGCGAGGAACGGCACGTCATACTGGGCCTCGATCGGATTCTTGTCGAGGAAGTTGGCCGGCTCGCCAATCCGCTTGGCACTCACGCCGGTGCGCGAGCTCGCCTTGTGCAGCCGCCTGCGCACCAGCGCGGTATCCACGCTCGCATTGGCGCCCTCGATCCAGGTGATGTCGAGCGCAGCCAGACCCTGCAAAGCCGCCCACATATGATCGCCGACCACCGCGACCAGATTGTCGAGTACCACCACCTGCCGGAACCCGGGCACCAGCTTCGCCGCGCTGTCATCGACATGGCCGACCTTGCCGCCGAGCACCGGCGACTGCGCCAGCGTCGCGAACTTCACCCCCGGCGGCATCGCGTCGATGCCATATTTGGCGGCGCCATTCACCTTGTCGGGCGTATCGAGCCGCCGCAGCGAGCGGCCGATCAGCTTGAAGTCCTTCGGGTCCTTGAGCGGCGGATCCGCCGGCGGCTTCAGGCCCGCCGCGCGCCCGGTCAGCGCGCCATACCCTATACGCCGGGCGCTCGCGTCATGGATCACGAAGCCCGCTTCGGTGCGACAGCTTGCCGGATCGACCCCCCAGCCCTTCGCCGCCGCCTCGACCAGGATCGCCCGCGTTCCCGCCCCGGCCTTGCGCAACGGTTGCCAGAAGGCACGGATCGAATTGGAATTGCCCGTCGCCTGGAGCCCGAACACCGGGTTCCCATAGAGTGCGTCATTGGGCGGCGCATGCTCGACCGCGACCTGTTTCCAGTCGGCGTCCAGCTCCTCGGCGAGGATCATCGAGATCGAGGTATAGGTGCCCTGCCCCATCTCGACCTGCGGCATCACCAATGTCGTCTTGCCCGCCGGATCGATGCGGATGAAACCGTTGGGCGCGAAGCCCGAAACCTGCGACTCCGCCGCCTCGCCGCCCGGCGCGAGAAAGCCGACCAGCAAGCCACCGCCGACCGCCGCCCCGACCTGGAGCAGGGTGCGGCGGGAAAACATGGGTCCGGTCGGCGAAGGGGCGGTTGAGACGGACATATCACTGGACCTCGAAGGAGCGGGCTGAGTCGTGAAACGGCGACGACTCAGGGTGCTGCGGCAGCCCTTTTGATCGCCTCGCGAATCCGCACATAAGTCCCGCAGCGGCAGATATTACCCGACATGGCTGCATCGATATCGTCGTCATCGGGCGACGGCGTGCTGGCGAGCAAAGCCGCCGCCGACATGATCTGGCCCGACTGGCAATAGCCGCACTGGATCACTTCGCTGTCGAGCCAGGCGCGCTGCACCTTCGCGCCCGCAGGCGTTGCGCCGATCGCCTCGATGGTGGTGACGGCACGATTGCCGAGCGTCCCGACGGCAAGCTGACACGAGCGGAGCGGCATGCCATCGACATGCACGGTGCACGCCCCACACTGGGCGATGCCGCAACCGAATTTGGTGCCGGTGAGCCCGATCAAATCGCGCAGCACCCAGAGCAGAGGCATGTCGGGAGGCGCATCTACCTGGTGCGCCGCGCCATTGACGTTCAAGGTCAGCATATCGCTCCCTTTCGTGCAGGCCGATCCTGGGGTGCACACGGCGCCCGAGCGCAACCGACGCTTGCCGAACGCTACGCCTGTGGTGGCTTGGGGGTCAATATGGACGCGGAACGATCCGCCCTATTCCATCGCCCCGAGCACCCTGTCCACCGATACGCTGGCAAAGGTCGCGAACTGGTCCGCGACGCCGTACGGCACCAGCAATTCCCGCCCGCGCAGCAACGATCCGCAGCTATACACCACATTGGGCACATAGCCCCCGCGCACCTTCGGGCTCGGCGTGATCAGCGGCCGCCGCACCCGCGCCAGCAGCTTCGACGGGTCCTGTTTGTCGAGCAGCACCGCGCCCATGCAATAAGCCCGCATCAGCCCCACGCCATGGGTGAGCAGCAGCCAGCCCTCGTCGATCTCGATCGGCGATCCGCAATTGCCCATCTGCACGAATTCCCACGGCCATTTCGGCGAGACGATCTTCTGCCCGCCGTTCCAGACATGGAGATCGTCCGAGCTGAGCAGCCACAGGCTCTCATTGTCCTGCCGCCCGATCATCATGTAGCGCCCGTCGACCCGCCGCGGGAACAGCGCCATGCCCTTGTTGCCGGTCGCATCGCCGTGCAATTTGTGCATCTCGAAGCGCTGGAAATCCTTGGCGTGCAGCAGTTCGGACCGCACCTCGGCGCCGCTGAACGCAGTATAGGTGCCGTAATAATGCACGCTCCCGTCGTCCTCGACGAAGCGCACCAGGCGCATATCTTCAACGCCCTGGCGCTGGCTCGGCAGGATCGGGAAGATCACTGCTTCCGAGATTTCGCGGCTGTCGGCGCAGATGAGATGGACGATCTCGTCATTCTCGCCGCCCTGCTCGATCCGTGGCGGCACCCCCTCCGGGCTGGGCGTATCGACGACAATATCGCCATCCGCGTGCCAGATGCCGGTGCGGAAAGTGACCGAGGAGACATGCCCCTCGCCGATGCCGCGCAATGACAGGACGAAACGCAACCCTCCTTCGGGCACCCCCTCCTGATCGGGATGCGCCACGATGCTCGGGTTGAACAGCGCGGCCGCCTCGAACGAATATTCCTCGCTGAAATAGGCGCCGATCAACAGCTTCTGCTTGTGGTCGAGCGGCCCCCGCCCGATCAGGTCGCTCATCTCGTCGGCTCGCCTGAGGAACAGGCCTTCGACGCCGTGGTGCCGCTCCTCCATCGTGCCGAGCAGCAGCGCCTGGACATCGGCACGCCACCCGCCGTCCATCGCGAGCACCCGGTCGGCGATGCGCTGGGCACGGGGATGATCCTTGACGACGAAGGCGGCCGGATCCTCGGGCGAGAAGGGGCGGATAACGGTGCGGGACGGGTCCGGCCGCAGGATGACGTCCGAATGCGTCATCAGATCGGGCGCCGCTATCTGGTCGCGTGTCTTGCCCTTGGCCATGATGTGTCGCCCCGCATGAGTTGCGGGCGCAACGCGCGCCGCAGCGATTGGGGTCCCCAACCGCCGGAAGAATCTACCGCGATCCTTTCGAAACCGAAACCGTTCCAATCCCCGACCCGATCGATTGACGGCGGGATTGCCGCGCTCCTAGTTTTGATGCCGCCGAGGCGAACCCTCCCGGCCGGAGAGGCATCATGACGTACACACCCAGGATCATGTTCATCCGCCACGCGGAAAAGCCCGACGCCGCAGCAGCCGGGGTCACGCCGGCGGGCACCCCCGACAAGGAAGACTTGATCGTTCAGGGCTGGCAGCGCGCGGGCGCGCTCGGCCGTTTTTTCGCGCCGATCGCTCCGGCGACCATCGCCACCGGCATATCACAGCCCGGCGCGATCTTCGCGGCGATGGTGAACGCAAAGAGCAGCAGTCTGAGGCCGCAACACACCGTCGGCCCGCTCGCCGGCCTGCTCGGCCTGACGGTCGATATCTGCTTCGGCGAAGGCGACGAATCCGCCCTCGCCAAAGCCGCGATCGCCGCCGCACAGACCATGCCGGTGCTGATCGCCTGGCAGCATCAGGACATCCCGACCATCATCAAGGCGATCAACGGCCATCATCTCGGCCCGAAGAAATGGCCCGGCGACCGGTTCGACCTGGTCTGGGTGCTCGATAGTGACGGCAAGGGTGGCTGGACCTTCTCGCAGGTGCCGCAACTGCTGTTGCCGGGGGATAGCGCGACACTGGCGTGAAGGGTCGGCCCCGTATCTACGCTGTCGCGGACGCGCACATGCCCGGTCGGGCGAACCCGACCGGGCGAGGTGCGTATTGAAAGCCTGCAATCAGGGCGGGCCGACCGGCGGTCCGATATTTTCGCCGCCCGGATCAAAGATGCAGATCATCTCCTCGCCATTCAGCTGGTTGCTGTAAGGGACGGAAAAGCAGATGTTGAACCCGAAATTCTGCGGATATCGCGGGTCGGTCAGCAGATCTCCGTTCAGGTTTTTCGTCATGTGATTGATGGCGTAGAATCCGCGCAATGTATCCGGGATCGGAGGTTGCGTCGTCTGCCTTGGATCGGTGAAATTTATCAGAGCCCCATCGAAGAAACAGGTATTTCCCTTGTAAGCGCCATTTGTGTCGGACATCACCATAGGATGCGTATTTGTGGGATCGTCCTCAATTACGAAATTCCATTTCGGAATATCCACGATAAAGCAGGTATAGCTTATCTTCCTCCATTTCACATTGATGAAATTCCTGCTCTGCATCAAATGGGTATTCAATGGATTCGCCGAAAGAATATCATCGACTATATTCTGAGTCTGCACCTTGAGGTCGATTGGCGTTAAATCCGGAAGCAACGACGTGTCTATCGTGTCATCGCCACCAGGATAGAAAAAGTGCCTGACGCGCGGTAGATTGTTGTCCATGTCTATATAATATAGGTAAAATGATTTTGGTATATAGTTAAACCCACCAGTTTGGGGGTGTGGATTGGACGGGTTATGGCTCGGGTCTATTTTTGGAAGCCTCATGGTCAGGCTTGAAATATCCTTTGGCCTCGACATATGCTTGGACATCGTTTTTCTCCTGATTCAATGAATTGTCGCGGGAGGCATGCAGCGGTCGATTTCCCGCGAGCGCGGATTATGCTCAGCTCGAAGCGTTGCGCCGGCGCTTTCGATTTCGGATGACAGGGTCGACGCAGTCACCAGCGGCGCGAATTGGCTCGCGCGGCGCAGCATCTCACACTCTATCTTGGCGCTCACGACGAGCCACTCGGCATTGTGCGGATCGCGCGTGCGAAGCTGACGCAGCCGCTGATAGGCTGAGCCTAACAACGGGTTCGCTTCGCTGATCCTGCCCAATATCGCGAGCTGTCGCGCAACCCCGAATTCGGCGAGCGCTACCGCATAGATCCTGTCGGCATTGTCCGGCGCCAAGCGATAGCGGCGGAGATTTATCGCATATTGCCGCTGCCGCGCCTCGAGCGCCGGAACCCACAAGCGGCGATCATAATCGCTGTCGGCAATCCAGGCATAGGTGTCGGCCTGCGCGGCAAGGGCCTCGTCATCACGCGGCCGAATTCGGGAGGCTTTGGCGAACCAGCTGATCGCGTCACGATAGAGCCGCTCGGCTTCACGGGCGTCCCGGTGCCCATATTGCGCGATAACGCCCAGATTTCGGAGACCCCATCCTCGTTCCATCATGGAGACGGGGTCCTGCGGCGCGATCGCGACGAGCCGTTCGCCTGCTCCAGCGTAAAGCGTATATTGCTGCTCGGCCTGCTTCCACTCGTGGTTCAATTCATGAACGCGCCCGATCCAATAGTCGCTCTGCGCATGCGCGAAGATCGCCTTGGGATCGTCGGGATGGCGGGCAAGCGTGGTCGCGGTGGCGGCATGCGCTTCGCGGAGCCGCGCGAGCGCGCTCGCATAGCTGCCGCGCTTCAGATCGTCCTCGCCCATCGCATGCAGCACCCGGGCGCGCCGCTCCAGGCTGTCATCGGGCAGGCTGCCCAGCGCCTGGACATCGCCATAATATTCGATTGCGCGCCGGTTGACGGCGCGCATCGCGTCAAGGCTGCCGACGCCCTTCAGCTTGGTGCGCAGATCCGTCAGCATATATTCGACCATCCCTTCCGCTTTCGTCCGCTGGAGATCGGCTTCGCGACGGGCGTTGACAGCGAGCACCAGCAGGAAGGCCATGGTTAACACCGCCATCAACGCGACGAGCGTGACAGCCGTCACGCGGCGAATTTCACGTTGCGCGTCGCGCTGGACGAGTGCGTCCAACTCCACGCCGGTGAGTCCGGCGATCAATTTCAACAGGGCCAGGCGTCGCCCGTCCCTGCCCTTCCGAAAATCCGCGGCGATGGGCTCGATTCCGGCAGCCGCACCCGGCGCCAGACCCTCGGGAAAGGCCTGGGCCGGCTCGCCGTCGATCAGCGCTGCAAGGATAGGGCGGCCGGGACAAAGCTGACGAAAGACCTCGATCTCCCGCGTCACCCAGGCCGATGCATGCGCTGCCGGCGAGCACAGGACGATCAACGCGTCGGATCGGCCGAGCGCCTCCCGGATCTTCGCCGAAAGGTCATCGGTCGCGGGCAGCTCGTCACGATCGCGGAAGATCGGGGTCAGCCGTTTCGGGGCGGATCCCAATGGCGTGGCCTGCCCGACCAGGCGCCCTGGCATTCGGTAGAATTCCAACGCGCGGTGGATACGCCCCGCCGCAGCAGCATCAACATGGCTGTAGCTGAGAAAGGCCCGGTACCGGGCTGCGACGGCTTCCCCCATGGACAAGACCCATCATTCCGGCGGGCGGAGATCGCCTGCCCCCGATCCTCATCATGGACCATATGAGATTGCCCGCAAACCGCGGGCGCTTGATCCAGCCATGGCCTCGGTGCGGTGGCCAATCCAGGATTGGGGAGTTGCGGGCGTGATGGCCGTCACGCGCGCATCGACACATCCGGTGCGATGTCCGGCCGCAACCAAAGATGAACCGGATGAAAAGGATCGATCGATGCTGCAGGGTGCCTTGAGGATCAATCTGGCGAAACCGGCTGAAACAAGGACGCCGGAGCTAGACGCGCGCGTCGCCGCCGGCCTGGAATCCACACCTGTCCCACAACCCCTGCCCGACTCCTATCTGGCACAGCTCGCCAAGCTGTTCCCGACTGAGATCGTCGCGGCCTATACGCTAGGCGTCGCAGCGCTGGACGCAGCTGGCTATCCGACATGGTGGTTCGCGATGGTTTGCGCGGCCGCCGTCGTCCTGCTCCGCAGCATCGCAACCCAGTCCGATGATGGCAGATCGGCGCAACCCGTTGCGGTAGCCATAGCCTTGGTGTCGTTTCTGCTCTGGGTGCTGGTCCAGGGCGGCTGGTTCTTGCCGCCCATCGTCCCCAAGCCAGATGCCGCACGGATCATTGGCTCCGTATTGGCGCCTCTATGGCTGGCAGTCGCACCGATAATCGTCACAAAGAGCGAAAAATCGCCAGCCGGCTGAGCGGATCGATGCCATGACGCGGCAGCAGAACCGCAGGCGCGCGGGTAATCGCGATTCAACCCACCCGAATCTATCGCAAATATGCAGCCGGACGGAGGCCACTACGCCTCCGCCCGGCTCGTTCTCCTGTCTGGACGGGATTGTGGCCGTCAGTTTGCGTGATGGAGCGCCGAGGAGGCAGAGAGCGACGCGTGCCTCACAAACTTACTCTGAGGCGGCAGCCGCATCCCCCGTCACCCGACACCCCCAGAGCGCATAGTACAGCACATAAAGCTCACACGCCGCCGTCACCAGGAACGCCCACTGGATGCCGAACGCATCGGCGATATTGCCCTGGATGAAGACGAGCGCGCCGCCTGCGATCGACATGATGAGCAGGCCCGATCCCTCCTCGGTCAGCGCACCGAGGCCGCGGATCGCGAGCGCGAAGATCGTCGGGAACATGATCGAGTGGAACAGCCCGACCGCGATCAGCGCGTACATTGCCGTGGGTCCGCTCACCAGGCTCGCGATCAGCGCCCCGACAAGCGCGCCGACAGCGAAAACCGCCAGCACCTTTTCGGGTGCGATATAGCGCATGATCCACGCGCCAGCGAAACGGCCGACCATCATCCCGCCCCATACGAAGGTCAGGAAGAAGGCAGCCCGTTCGTGCGTGATGTTGGCGATCGATGGCTGCGAGGCGAAATTGATGAACAGATTGCCCACGCCGATTTCGGCAAGGACGTAGAGGAAGATCCCGATACAGCCGAGCACGAGATTGCGGTGTCGGAACAGCGACAGCCCCTTGCGCTCCGCCGCCGAGACGCGCTGCGTGGCGACACCCAGTGCGGGCAACTTCGCGCGGGCAATGACGATCGTCAGGAGCGCCAGCACGATCGCCACGATCAGATAGGGCAATGCGGTTGCGTGCGCATCCGCCATCCGCTCGGCATAAGTGATCTTCGTCCCTTCGACCGAGGTGCCGCCGGTGGTGCGCGCGAGGATCAGATAGCGGCCGAAAATGACGGCGAGCACGTCGCCGGTGGTGTTGAAGGCCTGCACCAGGGTCAGGCGGGATTCGGACGATTCGGCCGGACCGATCACCGCGACATAAGGGTTGGCCGCGACCTGCAGCAGCGCGATGCCGCAGGAGACGGTGAACAGCGACGCGAGCGTCACCCAATAGGAGGGCAGGCTGGCGGCGAGGATCATGCCCAGCGAACCGAGCGTCATCACGGCCAGGCCAACCGTCAGCGCCCTTTGATAACCGATCCGCTCGATCAGAAAGGCCGCCGGGACCGAGGCGAGCAGATAGCCGACGAACCAGGTCGATTCGATCAACGTCGTCTGGAAATAGTTCAGGTCGAACACGCTCCGCAGATGCGGCAGCAACGTGCCGTTGATGACGGTGATGAACCCCCACATGAAGAACAGGGTCGCGAGCAGGGTGAGCGCCCCGCGATAGCCCTGTGCCCCTGGTGGCGTGGCGAGCGGCGTCGCTCCACTCGTGATCGGTCCCGCCATGATCCCTACTCCCTGAAAAGTCCGTGCAGCGCCGTCGCCGGGCATCGCTTGTTTTTTGTCTGAGTATATGCAAGCAAATTTGCGGTCAATGTCGCGCGAACGGCAGCATGGGGAGTGGGTGATGCGATTGATTTCAACGACGGTGGCGATGGCCCTGATGCTTGTGACAACGACAGTGGCCGATGCCGGGACAGTCGCGCGCAAACCTCTTGGCGACGTCGCGGGCAGCAAGGTCGAGGCGATCACGCTTTCCAACAGCCACGGCGTTTCGGCGCGCATCCTCACCTATGGCGCCACGCTGCAATCGCTGATCGGGCCCGATCGCGACGGCAAGCTCGCGGATGTGATGCTCGGCTATGACGACCTGGCTTCCTATGTGAACAAGCCCAATTATTTCGGCGTGACCGTCGGCCGCTACGCCAATCGAATCGCCCGCGGCCGTTTCTCGCTTGACGGCAAGACTTTTCAGCTCCCGATCAACAACGCCCCCAACTCCTTGCATGGCGGCACGGTCGGCTTCGACAAGGTCGTGTGGCGTGTCGTCTCGGTCGAGAATGGGCCGGTCGCGAAGGTCGTCCTCGCCTATACCAGCCCGGACGGAGATCAGGGCTATCCCGGCAAACTGGACGTCACCGTCACCTATAGCCTCGACGAACGAGGCGCCCTGTCGATCGCCTATGACGCGTCGACCGACAAGCCGACCATCGTCAACATGACCAACCACGGCATCTTCAACCTCGCTGGGGAAGGCTCCCGGCTCGGCATCCTCAATCACCGCCTGACCATCCCGGCCCGAGCCTATACGCCGGTCGACGCCACCCTGATCCCGACCGGCGAACGCCGCCCGGTCGCCGGTACCGTGTTCGATTTCCGAGGCGGCCGCGTTTTCGCTGACGGCATCCGCGACGGCCGTGACCCGCAAATCATCGCGGGGCGCGGCTATGACCATAATTTCGCCCTGGACGCCGGGCTCACCGCCCAGCCCAAGCTTGCCGCCCGACTTGAGGATCCCGCCTCGGGCCGCGTGCTCGAGGTGCTGACGACCGAGCCCGGGCTGCAACTCTACACGGGCAATTTCCTCGACGGCACGCTCGTCGGCAAACACGGCCATGTCTACCGCATGGGCGACGGTGTCGCGCTCGAGCCGCAGAAATTCCCCGACGCGCCCAACCAGCCGAATTTCGTCTCGGCGCGGGTCGATCCGGGCAAGCCCTATCACCATCTGATGGTCTATCGGCTATCGGTGGCGCCGAAATGATCGTTCGAAAGCCCTTTTCCAGATGACCGACACACCCCCGCCCGGCCTTCGTTCGCGCGCCTGGTTCGACAACCCCGCCAATATCGACATGACGGCGCTGTACATCGAGCGCTACATGAACTTCGGCCTCTCGCAGGAGGAGTTGCAGTCGGGCAAGCCGATCATCGGCATCGCGCAGACGGGGTCCGACCTCTCGCCCTGCAACCGCCACCATCTGGTGCTGGCAGAAAGGTTGCGCGAGGGCATCCGCGAGGCAGGCGGCATCGCAATCGAGTTCCCGGTCCATCCTATCCAGGAGACGGGCAAGCGCCCGACCGCCGGCCTCGATCGCAATCTCGCCTATCTGGCGCTGGTCGAGGTGCTCTACGGCTATCCGCTCGACGGCGTGGTGCTGACGATCGGCTGCGACAAGACGACACCTGCCTGCCTGATGGCGGCAGCTACCGTGAACATTCCCGCGATCGCCCTGTCGGTCGGCCCGATGCTCAATGGCTGGCACAAGGGCGAACGCACCGGCTCGGGCACGATCGTCTGGAAGGCCCGCGAGTTGCTCGCAGCCGGCGAGATCGATGCGGCCGGCTTCGTCAAGCTGGTTGCCTCCTCAGCGCCATCGACCGGCTATTGCAACACCATGGGCACCGCTACGACGATGAACAGCCTGGCCGAGGCGTTGGGCATGCAGTTGCCCGGTGCCGCCGCCATCCCCGCGCCGTACCGCGATCGCCAGGAGATCGCGTACCTGACCGGCAAGCGCATCGTCGCGATGGTCGCTGAAGACCTCAAGCCCTCCGACATCCTGACCCGCGATGCGTTCCACAATGCGATCGTGGTCAACTCGGCGATCGGCGGCTCGACCAATGCGCCGATCCATCTCTCGGCGATCGCACGGCATATCGGCGTCGACCTCCCGCTCGAGGACTGGCAGACTCACGGCCATCATGTGCCGCTGCTGGTGAACCTCCAGCCGGCCGGCGAATATCTGGGCGAGGATTTCTATCACGCAGGCGGCGTGCCCGCGGTGGTGGCCGAGCTGATGCGCCAGGGGCTGATCCGGGAGGAGGCGATCACCGCCAACGGCCGCAGCATCGGCGACAATTGCCGGGACGCGACGATCGAGGACGAGAAGGTCATCCGCCGCTTCGAGGCGCCGCTGATGGAAGATGCAGGCTTCATCGTGCTCAAGGGCAATCTGTTCGATGCCGCGATCATGAAGACCAGCGTCATCTCGCCCGAGTTCAGAGAGCGCTATCTCTCCAACCCCGACGATCCAGAGGCATTCGAAGGCCCGGCGGTCGTGTTCGACGGGCCAGAGGACTATCATGCACGGATCGATGATCCGGCAACCGGCATCACGCCTGCGTCGCTCCTGTTCATGCGCGGCACCGGGCCGATCGGTTATCCGGGTGCTGCGGAAGTCGTGAACATGCGTCCGCCCGCTTACCTGATCCGCGAGGGCGTCCATGCGCTGCCCTGTATCGGTGACGGGCGCCAGTCCGGCACCTCGGGTTCGCCCTCGATCCTCAATGCCTCGCCTGAAGCTGCCGCCATGGGCGGGCTTGCCCTTATCCGGACGGGCGACAGGGTGAGGATCGATCTGCGCAAAGGCACCGCTGACGTGTTGATCAGCAATGACGAACTGGCGGAGCGGCGTCGTGTTCTGGCGGATGCTGGCGGCTATCCCTATCCTGCCTCGCAGACGCCCTGGCAGGAAATCCAGCGCGCGATTGTGGGCCAGCTCAACGAGGGCGCCATTCTCGAGGGATCGGAACGCTATCAGCGCATCGCTCAGACCATGGGGTTACCGCGCGACAACCACTAAGCCCCACCACTATGTCACCCCGGGCTTGTTCCGGGGGCAATGGTGCCGCGTGCACAACATCGGCTGCTCGTGCGGAGGGATGGATGCTGGAACAGGTCCGGCATGACGGTGCAGGTTGGTCGTCCCGTACCAACCCTCACCCAAGCGACATCTCCGTATCCACCAGCGCCCGCCGTACCAGCTCGGCCATCGCCACCCGCGCTGCATCGGCATCGCTATCGGCAATGGCATCGTAGAGGAGCTGATGGTCGGGCAACGGATCGCGCGGCAGCCGGCGCTTGCGCTGCTTGAAGATCGTCGTCCACCCGACCGCCGCCGCGATCGAACTCGACAGCGTGATCAGCGGCTCGTTGCGCGTCGCCTCGAGGACCAGGTGATGAAAGGCCTGGTCGGCTGCCCTACCCTCGGGCGTGGCCAGGCCGTGCCGTGCCATCTCGCCCAGAGCGTGTCCCAGCGCCGACAACTCGCGTCCGGTCCGCCGCTCCGCCGCCAAGGCGGCTGCGGCCGGCTCGACGATCATGCGCAGCTCGAACAGGCTGCGGATGAACGCCTCGCTCGGCTCGCCCTCGAACATCCATTCGAGCACATCGGGGTCGAGCAGGTTCCAGCGGCTACGCGCACTCACCTGAGTCCCCGCCTTGGGCCGGCTCTCGACCAGCCCCTTGGCAGCCAGCATCCGCACCGCCTCGCGGTACGCGCTGCGCGATACGTGCAGGCTCTCCGCGCACTCGATCTCGCCGGGCAAGGTGTCGCCCGGCTGGTGCACCCCGGTGACGATCGCCACGCCCAGATCATGCGCGATCGACGCATGGATGCGCCGGGCCTTTGGCATGAGGGCCTTCATCGAGCGTCCGGGATCGCGTGCATCCATCCGGCCCTACAGCACCCGAACGCCGACATCACGCGGCTTCTCCACCGCGATCGGATTGCGCGCGGGCAAGCGAAAAGGCGGTGCCGATATCTCGAAAACATCCCCCTCCTGCGTCGTCACGCCTTCCGAGAAGGACAGGGTCGCCGTTCCGAAAAAGTGGACATGCACATCGCCCGGCTGGCAGAACAGATCGTATTTGAAGTGATGATGCTCGAGATTGGCGATGCTGTGCGACATGTTCGCCTCGCCCGTCACGAAGGGCTTCTCCCACAGCACCTGTCCCTCACGCAGGATACGGCTGGTGCCGCGGACATCCTCGGGCAGGTCGCCGAGCAGCAGCTCCGGCCCCAAAGCCGCCATGCGCAGCTTGGAATGTGCGAGCCACAGATAATTGCCGCGCTCGGTGACATGGTCAGAGAACTCGTTGCCGATCGCAAAGCCGAGCCGCGCCGGTACACCATCGTCGCCGATCATGTAGATGCCGGCGATCTCCGGTTCCTCGCCCGCATCGAGCGCGAAGCCGGGAGATCTGAGCGGTGCGCCAGGCGCCACCAGCGAACAGCCATTGCCCTTGTAGAACCATTCGGGCTGTGCACCCACCTGCCCCAAGCCCGGCTTGCCGCCCGCAACGCCCATCAGGAACATGCGCATGGAATCGGTCTGCTCATTGGCCTCGGTCATTGAGCGGTGCATCTTGTCACGTCCCTCGGCTGAGCCGAGATGAGTCAGGCCAGTACCCGTAAGCGCCAGATGCGCCGGGTCTTCATGGTCGATCGGCGGCAACAGGGTCACCGCTTCCAGATCGACCACATCCCCGTCTCCGGCTGCATCGACCTGCGCGACGAGGCTCGTCCCGGCCGCAAGTGCCGCCCGGGCCAGCGCCCGCACGCTCTCGACCCCGGCGAGGCCGCGCGGCGGCTCCAAGTCGCGCAACACGGCAACGCCGCGACCTGCACCATCCTCGAACTGGACCAACGAAACCCGCATTCCCGACTCCCCGCCTTTTCGCTTGTCCAATAATATACTCGGACAATATAACGGCGATAGCCACCCATCGTCAGCGTGGCAAATCAGAGGGGATGGCAATGGCTGGTCTGGCACGCAAAGCGCGGTTCGCGCTGCTCGGGGCGCTCGCTTTGGCGATAACCGCCGGAGCGACGGCGAAGGAAGCGACCGTCACCGTGCATGCCGACAAGCCAGGCCCCAAGGTCCAGCGCCAGATCTTCGGCCAGTTCGCCGAGCATCTCGGCACCGGCATCTATGGCGGGCTCTGGGTCGGTCCCAAATCGCGCATCCCCAACACCAATGGCTTCCGCAACGACGTGATCGGAGCGCTTCGCGCGATCAAGGTGCCGGTGATCCGCTGGCCGGGCGGCTGCTTCGCTGACGAATATCACTGGCGCGAGGGCGTCGGCGCGCCGGCGAAACGCCCGGTCAAGGTCAACACCCATTGGGGCGGCGTCACCGAGCCCAATGCGGTCGGCACCAACGAGTTCATGAACTTCTCGGAACTGGTCGGCGCCGACGCCTATGTCTCGGGCAATGTCGGCAGCGCGCCGCCGCAGGAAATGGCTGACTGGGTCGAATATATGACCTCGCCGACCGCCTCGACCCTCGCCAACGAACGCCGCGCCAATGGCCGCAAGGAGCCGTGGAAGCTCCCCTATCTCGGCCTCGGCAACGAGCTGTGGGGCTGTGGCGGCAATATGCGGCCCGAATATGCCGCTGACGTCACCCGCCGCTACGCGACCTTCGTCAAGGCGCCCGCCGGCACCCGCATCATGAAGATCGCCAGCGGCGCGAGCGACGAGAATTACAACTGGACCGAAGTGATGATGCGCGAGGCCGGCAAGCAGATCGACGGCATCGGCGTCCATTATTACACCGTCGGCGAGAGCTGGGCGCACAAGGGCCCGGCGACCGGCTTCGACGAGCTCTCCTGGGCGCGCATCCTCTCCAAGACGTTGAAGATGGATGAGTATATCACGAAGCACAGCGCGATCATGGACAAGTACGATCCCGATCGCCGCGTCTGGCTCGCAGTCGATGAATGGGGCACCTGGTATGATCCGGAGCCCGGCAGCAATCCCGGCTTCCTCCAGCAGCAGAATTCGCTGCGCGACGGGCTGGTCGCGGCGATCAACCTCAACATCTTCACCCATCATGCCGAGCGGGTGAAGATGGCCAACATCGCCCAGATGATCAACGTGCTGCAGGCGATGATCCTGACGCGCGACGGCCAGATGGTGCTGACGCCGACCTATCATGTCTATCACATGTATCTGCCGTGGCAGGATTCGACACAGCTTCCGGTCGATCTCACCAGCCCCTGGTACGACAAGGATCAGTTCGCCATGCCCGCCCTGAACAGCTCCGCGGTGCGCAGCGTGGACGGCAGCCTGCATGTCTCGCTGGTCAATCTCGATCCGAAGGAACCGTTGACCGTGACGCTGAAGATCGACGGCGGCACCGCGACCATGGCTTCGGGCGAAGTCCTGACCGCGGACCAGATGGATGCGCATAACAGCTTCGACAATCCGACCGCGCTCCAGCCGCACGAGATTGCCCAGGTCCCCGTCTCGAACGGCACGGTCACGCTGACCTTGCCGGCGAAATCGGTGACGGTGGTGGCGTTGCGATGATCCCCATCGCCATTATCGGCTTCGGCAAGATCGCACGGGACCAGCATGTCCCTGCCCTGCGCGACGATCCTCGCTTCCAGCTCGTCGCGACGGTCGACCCCCATACGCAGCTCGACGGCGTCGCGCACCATGGCAATGTCGAAGCGCTGCTCGCCGCCGATAGCGGGGTGAAGGCAGTCGCGATCTGCACGCCGCCGGCGGTGCGCCATGCGGTCGCGTGCGTCGCGATCGCGGCAGGCCTGCACGTTCTATTGGAGAAGCCGCCGGGCGAGACGGTCGACGAGGTGCTCGAGCTCGAAAGGCTGGCAGACGAGGCCGGGGTTACTCTGTTCACTGCCTGGCATTCACGCGAGGCGGCTGCGGTCGACACCGCGCGTGACTGGCTCTCCAGCCGGGCAATCGACGCGGTGCGTATCGCCTGGAAGGAAGATATCCGCGTCTGGCATCCCGGGCAGGAATGGATCCTCGACGCTGGCGGCTTCGGCGTGTTCGATCCAGGCATCAACGCGTTGTCGGTCCTCACCCATATCCTGCCCGAGGCGCCCGAGCTTGTTTCGGCAAAGCTGTCGGTCCCGCGCGGCCGTGCCTCGCCGATCCTCGCGAAACTCGAACTGCGCTCCGGCAATGCGTTCGTGTCAGTCGATCTCGATTTCCTCCATGAGGGCGAGCAACGCTGGGATATCGAGGTCGATACGCCTGACGGCACCCTGCGCCTGAGCCAGGGCGGCGCCGCGCTCTCGATCGCCGGTGCACCAGTTCCCGCGTCGCCCAACCGCGAATACCCCCGGCTCTACGCGCGCTTCGCCGATCTGATCGCTGCGCATGAAAGCGATGTCGACATAGTCCCGCTGAAACTCGTTACGGATGCGATTGCGATCGGCGCGCATGTCGAGACCGAGCCTTTCGCCTTTTAGCGTGCTATCGACCGGACGAAGGGGTGCATCCCGCATGAGAGGAGAGACTGGATGAAGGCCTATGCGGTTTTGGGTTTGATCGGCGCACTGGCGCTGGCGGCACCGTCCTTTGCACAGATCGCTCCAGTTCCCGCGCCTGCCAAGCCCCCGGTCGGCCAGGGCGAAAATGGCGACTGGGCCTATATCGCCCGTTACCGCGATGCCGATCAGCCGCTGCTCACCACGCCTGATCCGAAGCGCGTCGTGTTCATGGGCGATTCGATCACCCAGGGCTGGGCGGCACAGCCTTTCCTCAAGGACAATGCGAGCTTTGTCGGCCGCGGCATCAGCGGCCAGACGACGCCGCAGATGCTGGTCCGCTTCCGTAGCGACGTGATCGCGCTGAAGCCGGCGGTCGTCCATATCATGGGCGGCACCAATGATGTCGCGCAGAATACCGGGCCGGAAACGGCTGAAGAGGTCGAGGGCTATGTCGCCTCAATGGTCGAGATCGCCGAGGCGAACCATATCAAGGTCATCATCGCCTCGATCCCGCCGGCCGCCGATTTCCCCTGGCGTCCGGGCCTCGCACCAGGGCCGAAGATCCAGGCGCTCAATGTCTGGCTCAAGGACTATGCAGCGAAGAAGCATCTCGTCTACGCCGATTACTGGCCCGCGATCGCCACACCCGAGGGCGCGATGAAGCCTGAATATTCGAAGGACGGCGTGCATCCCAATGCCGATGGCTATGCCGCGATGGCGCCGATTGCCCAGGCCGCGATCGCAAAGGCGATGGGGCGCTGAGCGGCACACGCCAAACCTGATCGGTTCGTTCTCGAAGCCGTTGGGCAAGGTGGCCAGCCCGCCGCGCGCCTTGCTGCCGCCCCGCGTATATTTCCCTGTTAACCGCCGATAACAGGGAATTCTATTTTTTTCTTGATGCCATCGCCGGCCCTATTTTCATAATTTCCTTTATATTACTGATGCTTAATAGATAGGTTCATCTGCCTGAGTGACGCGGAACAGGGAATAACAGGGAATAACAGGGAATTATCAGGGAAATACGGGGGCGCAGCCCGCTGCCGTACCGCAGCGGAAAACATTCAAAAGACCGGTCATGGGAAAGAGCTGCCGGGCTTCTCGATGCGTCCCGTGCGTGCCTCATGCCCGATCCGGCGACGCAGTTGAATCACCATACACATCCAGGGCGAATGGCGTGACGGGCTCTCTAATCAGCCACCCGCCCCATCTGCCGATCGGCCCAGGCCACGAAATATTTCATATTGGGCGTGTCGGTATGCCCGCCATCATGCTGCCGCCAGGCGAGCTGGCCGTCGAGCAATTCAGTCCCCTGCGGCACCATCACCGACGTACGATAGTCGTTGCCGAGCCCGAGATCCTTCGCGCCGAGCAGTTTCCACACCGAGCCAGCCGCGATCGTCGCCATAAAGCTGCCCTGCTGGTCCAGCCAGTTGGCGTCGCCCTTTGCCGGCAGGCCATAGGAGATGAAGGTCAGCCGCGGCGCGCACAAAGCGATAAGCTCGTGCGAATCCACCGGGAGATCGCCGGCATTGCGGCTGCCGAAACTGGCTTCGGACGCGCCGTACTTCATGAAATTGCCGGCCATCCAGTGATATTCGCCGATGCCGGTGAGGCTCTCGACCGCCTCGCCGAAATTGCGGCGATGCGGCTTGGCGCCGCCCTCGCCCGACGAGCCGACCAGCACCATCGCGAAGCGCTGGTCGAACGCCATGGTGATCAAGGCAGCCTTGCCGTAGCGCGACACGCCCTCGATCCCGACATGTTTCGCATCGACCGCCGGATCGGTCTCGAGATAGTCGAGCGCCCGGCTCGCGCCCCAGCCCCAGGCGCGAAGTGCGCCCCAGTCGTCGGGCTTGCGCGGGCCGCCCTTGTTGACGAGGCCGATCACGCCGCTCCTGAGGCCGGCACCATTGTCCGCCTGCACGCTCGACGGATCGAGCAAAGCAACACCCCAGCCATCCGCGACGAGGGTGCTCACCCGTTCATCGCTCGGCGGCGCGGGGAAGAAGCTTGGCGGATGGACGAATTCGAAACCCGGATGCGCCTTGAACGCTGCCGCCAGCGACGGGTCGCGCGCGACCAGCTCTGCCTTCATCGCGGCATCGATCCGCGCCGCTTCATCAGCACCGGGCTGGCTCGGCGCCGGATAGCGCGCGGGGCCGAACATGATCAGCAACGGCACGGGTTTCTTCGCGTCGGCCGGGGTGAGCAGCGTCATCCGGATGCCGACCTCGATCGCGGGATAGCGCGCATTGTCGACATGGCCGATCAGCTGCCGCGCCACCATGCGTTTGCCCGCAATATATTCATTGTCGGTGCTGACGACCGACCAGCGCACGCCGGGCGCATTGGCAGGCACGCGCCCGACCACTTCGCGCTCGAACGCCTCGACGATCTCGGGCCTCCGCTGCTTCCACCACATATCAGCGCTGATGACCTTCGGGCCATTGTTCAGCGTCAGAATCTCCGGCCAGTCCGGAAAGGGGTTGGCCTTCGCCGGATCATAATTGGCATGATCAGGCGCCTTCTCATTGCCGCTAGGCCCGGGCCGAAGCTTTCTGATGCCCAGCTGATCCATCATCTGCTGATGATCCTGCTCGGCAGTCACCGCGGAGGATGGAGAGGATTGCGAAACCGCCGGCGCCGCGGCGAGCATGAACAGGGCACAGCAGGAGCCCAGCAACGCGGATTTCATGGCATTCCCCTCTCGGCGGGCGCAGTTGCACCTCGCATCGTATAGGATATACGACCGCCTTGGAGATTGCCAACCGCTATTCGCGGCCTGCCGCGCCTTGAAAGGTGGGCGCCGAACAGCAAAGGCGATTATTCGGACCAGGAGAGGATCGCCCATGCCGCTTTACGCCATCGAGGGAAAACAGCCGGTGCTCGGCGCGGATGCGTGGGTCGCCCCAAGTGCGGACGTGATCGGCGATGCCCATCTCGGCGACGAAGCGAGCGTCTGGTTCGGCGCAGTGATCCGCGCGGACAATACACCGATCATCGTCGGCGCGCGCAGCAATGTCCAGGAAAGCGCGATGCTGCATTCCGACCCAGGAGCACCGCTGACGATCGGTGCTGGCTGCACCATCGGCCATCACGCCATCCTCCATGGCTGCACGATCGGCGACAATGTGCTGGTTGGCATGGGTGCGACGATCCTCAATCGCGCGGTGATCGGCGATGGCTGCCTGGTCGGCGCGGGCGCGCTGGTGACCGAGGGCAAGATCTTCGAGCCGGGGTCACTGATCGTGGGCAGCCCGGCCAAGGCGATCCGGACGCTGGACGAGCAGGCGCTGGCGGCGTTGAAGATCTCGGCGGCGGGCTATGTGGCGAAAGCCAGGGCCTTTGCCGAGGGGCTGACGGTGGTGGGGTGACCTTGGCTCCTCCCCGGTACGGGGAGGGGGACCATTCGCTCTTCAGCGGTGGAGGGGCTTGGAGCGCGGCCACGTTGCCTCGCTCAAAGCCCCTCCACCGCCCGCCTGAAGAAGACGGGCGGTCCCCCTCCCCCTGCGGAGCAGGGGAGGAATTAAGTTAGTTCGCCACCCACGTCGTCACATCAGCGCGCATCCGGTCAGCGCTCTGCCGGCGCACGGCGATGATCGCGAGTGCGCGCTTCGCGCCGCCGCGCGAGGCCTCGGGCAGGTTCTTCTCGGCAAAGGCAGTGATCTTGCCCGGCATTGCCGGATCATTCGATCCCTGGCCCAGCCCGACGATGAAGCCGGCGCGTGTGCTCGTCTCGAGCAACCCGTTGACCAGATCCATATTGGCGACCGCGAAATCGAACGCCATGTCAGGGTGCCGCCCGGCGATCGAGCGGATCAGGCCGGCCTTTTGCGGCGCCGTGAAATCATCGCTCTTGAGCAGCCCGAGCGCTCGTTGCGCCAGGGCATCGTCGTGCGCGGTGCCGAGCAGGCGGACATAGCCGTTCTTTACCACCGGGTTCTTCTCGGCCCTGGTGATTGCGAGCAGAGCCTCCCATTCGGCGGGCGTCGCATTGGCGGCATAGACACCGAGGATCGGCGTACGGATCGCCGGCGGGATTGCGTTCGGATCCTTCGCAAGCGCAGTGACATAGGCACGCGCCTTGGCGGCGACCTCGGGATCGCCGCTATAGCCGAGCCGGCTGACCAATGTTTCGCGCAGGTTGGTGGCCAGAGGCGATTCGTCAGCCCGCGCCTCGAAGCCGATCCGCTTCATCACCGGCGACAGGATCGCGATCGTCCGCGCATTGAGCTGCGCCTCCAGCGGCGTACCCTGGAACAGGTTTCGCAGCGTTCCGAGATGGCCGGCGATCATGTCCCAGGCGAGCGGGCTCGCATCCTGCAACACTGCGGCCTGAGTCGCGAAATAGGCGCCGGCTGACTGGTCGCCGCTCATCGCCAGTGCAAAATCGTCGCCGAGCGTACCGAGCTGATCGGTCAGCGCCAGCTTGGTGAAATCGCCGACCAGAGCTGCATGGCTCGCCGGATCATACATCACGCGGACATAGCTGCCCTTGTCGCGGTTCAGCACGATCGTGCCGCAACCCTGGACAGCGACTGTGTTCACCGCCGGCCCCTGCACGATCGTCCGCGTCACCGGGCCGCCGACCACACCAAGCGTGAGCGGCACGCGCCAGATCTGCGGCTTCTTCGACGGCGCATCCAGGCCGAACCGACCCTGGGTCAGCATCGCGCTGGTGGTGCCACCCGTGCAGGTCGCACCAGTCATCGCCACCAGCGGCACGCCGGGCTGAAGCGTGAAATCATGCGCGACTTGCTTGACCGGCTTGCCCGCGGCGAGCTCGAGTTCAGCCCAGAGCTGGTCAGTCTCGGTGTTCCCGTATTTATACTTCGCCATGTAGCTGCGGATGCCCTTGCGGAACACATCCGGCCCGAGCGTCGACTCCATCATGCCGATCACGGCCTCGCCCTTCTGATAGGTGATGCCGTCGAACGCCTCGCCCAGCTGGTCGACCGTCTCGACATGGCGGATGATCGGATGAGTCGCTGCGGTCGCGTCGAAACCGAGCGCGCCCTCGCGATCCTCGGCGACCGCGCTCGCTTTCGCGTCCCAGGTCGGGTTGAGGTCGCTGCTGGTCTTGTTCTCCATCCACGAGGCGAAGCCCTCGTTGAGCCACAGATCGTCCCACCATTTCATCGTGACGAGATCGCCGAACCATTGATGCGCCATTTCATGCGCGACCACGGTGTAGATCCGCTCGCGCCCGCTCTGGGTGGCATGCTTGGGGTCGAACAGAACTTCGGGCTCGAAATAAAAGATCGCGCCCCAATTCTCCATCGCGCCGAAGAACTGGCTCGAGCCCGGGCCGGCGATCATGTCGAGCTTAGGCAGCGGGTAAGGCTGGCCGAAATAATCGTTGTAATAGGTCAGCAGGCGCTTGGCCTGGCTCAGCGCATAATCGCCCTGATCGACCACGCCGCGCCGGGTGATGATGCCGATCTCGGTCTTGCCCGCCATCACCGTCTTGCGCTCGACATCGCCGATGCCGAGGAACAGCAGATAGCTCGACATGGTCGGCGTCTGCCGGAAGGTGTAGAGTTTGGTCCCGTCGCCCTGCTTCGTAACCTTCGCGGCAGGCATGTTCGAAAAGGCGGTCTCGTTGCCGGGAGAAACCGCGCTCAGCGTGAACTTCGCCTTGAAGTTCGGCTCGTCCCACATCGGCGCGAAACGGCGGGCATCGGGCGCCTCGAACTGGGTCGCGAGCATCCGCGCCGCGGAGCCATCGGGGTTGGTATAGTCGATCGCGAAGAAGCCTGCGGAGGTGGTGTTGATCTTGCCGTCCCAGGCAAAGGTCATCACATGCGCGCCCGGCCTGGCCGCCGCGGGCAGCGTCACGGTGAGCTGCTGCTTCGTCTCGTCGAGCGTATAGGGCGCGGCCTTGCCGTCGAAGGTCACGCTGCTCAGCTTCAGCTCGGCGGCATTGAGGGTGATCGTGCTGGTCGCCTGGCGGACGTTGATCGCAACTGTCTCGGTGCCGCTGAAGGTCATCGCCTTGGCATCGGGCTTCACGGTGATGTCATAGGCAATGGGCGCAACCGTGTCGGGCAACTGGCCGACGGCCAGGGCAGGCGTGGAGACGCCGAGCAACAGCAGCGAAAAGACAGCGAGCTTCATGTGGGGAGGAACTCCGAAAGACGGATATAGTATGCAAATATACTATCTCATGGTGTGTTGCGCTCATAAGGCATTCCCGCTGCGAGGCAATATGCCGACAGGTTGGACAGATATTTCGGTTGCGCTATGAAACGCACCCATGAGCCTTCCCCCCTTGTTCGATCGCCTGCGCCTGCCCGTCATCGGGTCGCCGCTCTTCATCATTTCCGGCCCGGATCTGGTGATCGCCCAGTGCAAGGCAGGGATTGTCGGTTCCTTCCCCGCGCTCAATGCCCGGCCGGCGGCGTTGCTCGACGAGTGGCTGCACCGCATCACCGAAGAGCTCGCCGCGCATAACCGCGCGCATCCGGATCGCCCCGCCGCACCCTTCGCGGTCAACCAGATCGTCCATCGTTCGAACGAACGGCTCGAGGCCGATCTCGCGACCTGCGCGAAATGGCAGGTGCCGATCGTCATCACCTCGCTCGGCGCGCGCGAGGACCTCAACCAGGCGGTGCATGGCTGGGGCGGCATCACCCTGCACGACATCATCGACGACCGTTTCGCGCGGAAGGCGATCGAAAAGGGCGCGGATGGGCTGATCGCGGTCGCAGCCGGCGCCGGCGGCCATGCCGGACGGCTCTCGCCCTTCGCGATCACCCAGGAGATCCGCCAATGGTTCTCCGGCCCGCTGATCCTGTCAGGCTCGATCGCGACCGGTGACGCAGTGCTCGCCGCCCAGGCGATGGGCGCTGACCTCGCCTATATCGGTTCGCCCTTCATCGCGACCGAGGAGGCCAATGCCGATCCCGCCTACAAACAGGGCATCGTCGAGGGGAAAGCAGCCGACATCGTCTATTCGAACCTCTTCACCGGTGTGCACGGCAATTATCTGCGCGGCTCGATCGTCGCAGCCGGCATGGACCCGGACAATCTGCCCGAGGGCGATCTGAGCACGATGAACTTCGGTGGCGGCAATGGCAGCAAGGCCAAGGCCTGGAAGGATATCTGGGGATCGGGCCAGGGCATCGGCGTGATCGACGCCGTGGAGCCGGTGGCGGTGCGGGTCGATCGGCTGGAGCGGGAGTATCTGGCGGCGCGGGCGCGGCTGGCTCTTTAGTTCCCTCTCCCAGCGGGAGAGGGAGGGAGGAGCGCAGCGACGGAAGGGTGAGGGTGATCCACCCGCCGTTACCCTCACCCTCACCCTTCCCAAGCTTCGCTTAGGCCCAGTGTTGGGTCGGCCATGCCCCCGGCATCGCCTGAACAGCGCGGGGCGCTGTTCACCCAACACTCCTCTCCCGCTGGGAGAGGGAGAAAAGTCAGAAAGCCATCGCCAACCGGTCGAGCATGGATCGCGCCGGGCTCGCCGAAACGTCCTCGTCACTCTGCGCCCGATCGAGCCGCGCCACGCGGCGATAGAGCTCCGTGCTCGCTTCGATCAGCCCCTGGGCGACCATCGGCATCGCCTCGACCGCATCCTGCTCGCTGATCGGTGCTGGCCCGAGTCGCCGTGACGGATCGAGCGCCTCGCGCGGTGCCATCTCGCCGGCATCGACCGCGCGCTGCGTCAGGAGCCAGGCAATCACATGCATCAACCGGGTGGTCACCTTGAGCGACTCGCAGGAGAAACAGACCCGCGCCATCGGGTCGAGCGAGTCGCGGTCGGCGCGGCCGCGCTGGTCGAAATAGCCGCGCGCCTCGTCGGCGAGCACCATCGCATCGACATAGAGCGTGTCGATCAACCGGCGATGGATACGCGAGTCGCTCATATGTCCCCCTTATGGCCGCTATCAGGTGGCATAAACTTCGCTTCAACCCCACAGCTTTGCGCGCCCTTTTCAGGCTGCGCGCGTCCCAATTAGGGCCAGGTGCGGGATCGGGCCCTGAAACAGGTTGGCAATCAGGCAATAATGTCCGGGATCAACTGGTCTTCGAGCATCGAAATCTCGTCGCGCAGCCGCAGCTTGCGCTTTTTCAACCGGGCGAGCTGGAGCTGATCCTTCGAGCTGGTTTCGAACAGGGCAGCGATCGCCGAGTCGAGGTCACGATGCTCGACCCGCAGGATCTCCAGGCGCTTGGCGATTTGGCTTTCGTCCATCGGCTCCCCGTTCATATCCAGCCTTAGGACAGAGCCGCGCAAATTGCACCAGCGCCAAGAGCCACAAAAGCGGGCTGTCGCAAAAATCCTATCGGCATGTCGATTGTGCCCCACGACAGGGGAGACAATTCACCATTCGCGTGATTTACTCAGTCCCCCGTCCAGCAATGTAGGAGGAATGCTTCCATGCAGACTGCGCATTTCACGGCTCTTGAAGCCAAGCATGCGGTCCTCGACCGCAAGATCAGCGCCGAGTCGCAGCGACCATTGCCGGATACCGCGAGGCTGGCGACGCTCAAGAAATTGAAATTGCGCGTAAAGGAGGAAATGTCGGCGCTCTAGCGGCGGCTCGGCGAGCCTCGCGCGGCCAGTGCCGCGCGGGGCATCCGCCCATTCCCTGACACAATTTTCGAAAAACGACTCGCGTCAGCGTCGGGGCAAGACCGGCTTCACATAGACCGGAGTCTTGCCGCCATGGCCGACCGGCTTGCGCGCGAGCATCGGATCGATCTGCCGATCGAACGCAATCCCGACTCGGCCAGCAGCCGACCAGGCTACCTTGCCCGGAACCCATCCGATTCCCCGCACATCGAACTCCACTCGCAGGCCAAGCTCGAGTCCGGTTGCGAATTCAGCCATCAGCCCGCCTGCCGAGAGATTGCGCACGCGCACCTGGGTGACATCCGATGATCCGGCGACGCGGAAATCCGCCATCAGGAACAGGCTGTCCCGCGCTTCGCTGCGACTGCGCGCGGCGGCATCGTCAGCGTTCATGGCGCCGAAAGGGTCCTGGGAAAATTGGTCCATCGCAACTGCTCGAACGATCTCCGTTCAGTCGGCGATAACCGCCAAACCGTATCCAATCGCTTAACTGGGCCAGCGAAAAGCCCTCTTCAATCTTCGCGCGAGATTTTCTCGTGTCGCTCGTGGCGCTCCTGCGCCTCGACCGTCATGGTCGCAATCGGCCTCGCTTCGAGGCGGGCGAGCGAGATCGGCTCGCCGGAGACTTCGCAATAGCCATATTCGCCCTCCTCGATCCGGCGGATCGCAGCATCGATCTTCGAGATCAGCTTGCGTTGCCGGTCGCGGGTGCGAAGTTCGATCGACCAGTCAGTCTCGCTCGAAGCGCGATCCGTCAGATCGGCTTCGCGCAGCGAATCGACCTGAAGCTGCGAGAGCGTACCCGCTGCCTCGCGCAATATGGCCTCTTTCCAGCCCTGCAATTTGTCGCGGAAATACGCCAGCTGACGCGGGTTCATGAAGGGCTCTTCGGCACTCGGCCGATAGCCATCACCCCCGTCGCCCGCAGGCGGTTGAAACTTTTCGGATTCGTCCAATCGATTCAAGACCGTCGCCATCCCACTCTCCCGCCGGCCGCTTGGGCGCTTCGCACCTCAGGGCCGTCCCATCCCGATGCGCGCCTATAGCCATGCCGTCCCCGCACCACAAGCAACCCTGCACACCAAACTATTGCCGGATTGGCAGAATCGCCCTTAGCCATTTGTATATTGCACTTTCATGAACTGGCCAGCCGCATCGCGAGAGGGCGCAAAGTGTTAACACAGCCCTCCGTAATAGCGCGCCCTTAACCATAAATCCGTACCATCCCGGCACGTTAACCATGCCAGTGCTCAGGGGAAGTGCCGATTTCATCCAAAGTCCGGGCTAAGTTGGGTTAACGCGCTTGAACTTAATTCTTTGTTCGGCACTTTGCGGAATAGCGGCGAAATAGCTGCTGAAAACCACGGGTCCGATCCGGCAACTCCGCATCGGTAACGAGAGAGTGACAACCATGTCGGTGCGGATGGCCTTGGCTAAACTTTGTGCCTGCGCGTGCGGCGGCGCCCTGGTAGGCGGCGGCGCGGTGCATGTCGCTGAAGTTTCCCACGCGCGTCACGTCTATGCGCAGCAGACTCGGCGCGTTGTTCACCGCACGGTGACCAGGCCCGCAGGCCAGGTTCGCCGAGTCGTGACCCAGACCAAGGCGGTCTGCCCGCCTGCGGTTGTGACGCTCACCAGCCAGGGCGCCCCCATTCCGCTTCCCCCGAGCTATGCCGGGTCCAGCGGCGAGATGGCGGTCGGCGGCGGAGGCGGCGGCGGTGCAGCCGCAGTGGTCGGCGGCAGCGGTGGCGGTTACGGCGGCGGCGGCGGCTTTTTCGCGGGCGGCTTCTTCGGCGGCGGCTCTTCGGGCGGCAGCGGCGGAATCGTCATCTCCTCGACCTCGAGCACCAGCGGCGGTTCGACCAGCACCAGTGGTGGATCGACCTCGACCGGCGGCTCTTCGACATCCAGCGGCAGCGTCTCGAGCACGTCGTCGACCGGTGGTTCCTCTACCGGCGGGTCTTCGACCAGCACCAGCACCGGCGGCGTTTCCAGCACCAGTACCTCCTCGACCGGCGGTTCGTCGTCGAGCACGTCGAGCGGCGTGTCGTCGAGCACTTCCAGCGGCGTGTCCTCCTCCACCTCGTCCAGCACGTCGAGCGGCGTCTCCTCGTCTTCCAGCACGTCCAGCGGCGTCTCTTCCTCTACCTCGTCGAGCACCTCCAGCTCGTCGAACGGATCGAGCTCGAGCACGTCGAGCTCGTCCAACGGGTCGAGCAGCAGCACGTCGTCCAGCAGCTATGGTTCCTCCAGCCACGGTTCGAGCAGCAGCTATGGCTCGAGCAGCAAGGGCTGGAGCACCAGCAGCGGCTGGTCCACGAGCAGCGGCTATGGCAGCAGCGGCGGCCATGGCAGCACCGGCTCGAGCGGCGGCCCGCCGGCACCGGTCCCGGCACCGCCGATGGTCCTGCTGTTCGGTGCCGCAGCCGCAGCCCTTGTCGCGCGCAAGCGCTTTACCAAGCGGACCGCGGTCGCAGCCTGAAGCCCCGGCAGCTACGCTGCCTTGATCGCCGATTCGATATCCGCGGTCGGGTGGCCGGTGAGATCCTTGTGGATCTCGCCGGTGATGCGCGCGCTTACGCTGCCATGATAATGTTTGCGCAGTTCGCCCAGCGTGCGCGGCGGGGCGATGACGATCAGCGACTCGAAATCATTCGCGAGCGCACGGCGCTTCAGGATGTCCGCCGCCTCTACGGCGAAGCGATCCTCCTCCTGCTGATGGAAATCGACCTCGTCCATGGTGTTGCGCCCGCTGCCGGCGCTTGAAAAGGAGAGGCCCGGCGCATCGCTTTTCTGGTCGCTGTCCTTGGGATTGGCCTGTTCATCGGCATGCTCGACGACGAGATTGGGATAGGCGTCGTCCCCTTCATTGCGCAGGAACAGCATCTTGCGCCCATCTGCGACAAGCACGGCGGCGTTGTGGGGAAGATGCATGTCCTTACCTCTCAAATAGTGTCGGGAGCGCAACGCTTCGCCGGCCCGCGGGTTGCGCGCGCGCTGACCTCTCGCCATAGCCGCGCGATGCACGATATCCGTATTATCCGCGAGAATCCCGCTGCCTTCGACGCAGCCCTTGCGAAGCGCGGCGTTGCGCCCGTTGCCGACCGCCTCGTCGCACTTGACGAACGCCGCCGCGCCCTGATCACCGAGGCCCAGGCCGGCCAGGCGCGGCGCAACGAGGCTTCGAAGGCGATCGGCGCTGCCAAGGCGGCCAGGGACGATGCAACCGCGACCAAGCTGATGGCGGAGGTGGCTGCGCTCAAGGAGCGGCTGCCCGCGATCGAGGCCGAGGAAAAAGCGCTTGGCGAGGAGCTGAACGGCTATCTCGCCACGCTTCCAAACCTTCCGCTCGGCGATGTGCCCGAAGGTGAGGATGAAGACGGCAATGCCCTGGTGCACGCGCGCGGCATGCAGCCGGCCTTCGCCTTCGCACCAAGGGAGCATGATGATTTCGGCCCAGCGCTCGGCCTGGATTTCGAAACCGGCGCGGCATTGTCCGGTGCGCGTTTCACCCTGGTGCGCGGCGCCGCCGCGAAGCTGCACCGCGCGCTCGGCCAGTTCATGCTCGATACGCTGTCGGGCCAGCATGGGTATGAAGAGGTCGCCCCGCCCCTGCTCGTCCGCGACGAGACGATGTTCGGCACCGGCCAGCTTCCGAAATTCGCCGAGGATTCGTTCCGTACCACGGACGGCCGCTGGCTGATCCCCACCGCCGAGGTCAGCCTCACCAACATCGTGCGCGAGAAGATCCTGACCGAGGGCGAGTTGCCGCTGCGCTTCGCTGCGCTCACTGCCTGTTTCCGCTCCGAAGCGGGCGCGGCGGGGCGCGATACGCGTGGCTTCATCCGCCAGCATCAGTTCGAGAAGGTCGAGATGGTCTCGATCGTCACGCCCGACCAGTCCGAGGCCGAGCATGAGCGGATGACGGCCTGCGCTGAAGGGATTCTCGACGCACTCGGCCTAGCCTATCGCCGCATGAAGCTCTGCACCGGCGATATGGGTTTCACCGCCGCGCGTACCTATGATCTCGAGGTGTGGCTCCCCGGCCAGGGCCGCTACCGCGAGATTTCGAGCTGTTCGACCTGCACCGATTTCCAGGCGCGTCGGATGAACGCGCGCTACCGGCCCGAGGGCGAGAAGGCGACGCGCTTCGTCCACACGCTCAACGGCTCGGGCCTGGCAGTCGGCCGCACCCTGGTCGCTGTGCTGGAGAATTATCAGCAGGAAGACGGCTCGGTCGCGATTCCCGATGCGCTTCAGCCCTGGCTTAAGGGCCTGAACCGGCTCGAACCCGCCTGATGCGCATCCTGCTCAGCAATGACGACGGCATCAACGCCCGCGGCCTTGCCGTGCTCGAAGCGATTGCCCGGACTTTGTCGGACGACATCACGATCGTCGCCCCGGCCGAGGAGCAGTCGGGCAAGAGCCGCTCGCTGACGCTCACCGAGCCGCTCCGTCTGCGCCGCTTCGGCGAGAAGCGTTTCGCCGTCACCGGCACGCCGACCGACGCGGTGATGATCGCCCTTGCCGATATCATGAAGGACGCCCTGCCCGATCTGATCCTGTCGGGCGTCAATCGCGGGGCGAATCTCGGTGAGGATGTCAGCTATTCGGGCACTGTCGCCGCGGCGATGGAAGGTGCACACGCCGGCATCCGCTCGATCGCGCTCAGCCAGCGCTACCCCGATCAGGGCATGGGCGACCGAGTCGATTTCGCCGCCGCCGAGGCTTGGGGCGAACGCGTGCTGCGGCCGTTGCTCAATGCGCCGCTCGCCCCGCGCAGCCTCGTCAACATCAACTTCCCGCCGATCGCCGCCGACGCAGTCAAGGGCGTGCGAGTCGTGTCGCAGGGCCTGCGTGACTATGGCCGGCTGGCGCTCGACAAGCGCACTGATCCGCGCGGCTATGACTATTACTGGCTCGCGCTCGGCCGCCTGCCCCACACGCCAACCGCCGAGACTGACCTCGAAGCGATCGAACAGGGCTATATCACCGTGACGCCCTTGCATCTCGACCTGACACACCGTGAATCGCTCGATATGCTTAATGCCGCCTATCAATAAGGGAGTGGCATGGGGGACGATCGGATCCAGCGCTGCGGGAGCGTCGCCATACCGCTGATCGCGCTTGCGCTGCTCGGCGGCTGTATTCCCCAGCTGGGAGCTCCGGAGCGGGACTATCCGCCCGCCCCCTACCAATCCCCGCAGTCCAATGATCGGCAGCGGCCTTATCATCCGCCTTATCAACAGCGCGCCGACGACGATCGCCGCTATGTACCCCCCTCGCCCCCCCCGGCCTGGGTGGCACGCCCCGTCACGCCCGACGCCCAGACGATCCGCGCCAGCACTTATGTCGTCCAGCCCGGCGACACCCTGCGCGGGATAGCCGACCGCACCGGCTCGGGCTCGGAGGCGATTGCCCGCGCCAATGGGCTGACAGCGCCGTTCGTCCTCCGCACCGGCCAGCGCCTCGCCATTCCCGCCGGCCGCTACCATCTCGTCCGCGCCGGCGAGACGGGTATCGCGATCGCTCGCGCTTACGGCGTCGACTGGTCGCGGATCATCGCGCTCAATGATCTGCAGGCGCCCTACACCTTGCGCGTTGGCATGCGCGTCCTGATCCCGACTGGCCCCGTCACCCCGGGGGAACGCGCCGCAACCTTCACGCTCGATGTCGACGACATCCTGACGGGCGGCGAACCCGCCCTTGCGGTCAACCAGCGCCCGACCCGCGCCAGCGTTTCGCCCACCCGCACCCTCCCGCCGAGCGCAGCGCTCGCCGAGCCCGCCCGGCTGAAAGGGGCGTTCGCCTGGCCGGCCCGCGGTACGATCGTCGCGCATTTCGGCCCCGGCGCGACCGGCGAGAAGTTCAACGGCATCAACATCGCTGTGCCGCTAAATACCCCGATCCTCGCCTCAGCCGACGGCGTCGTCGCCTATGCCGGCAACGAGGTCGCCAATCTCGGCGGGCTGGTGATCCTGAAACATGGCGGCGGCTGGACGACGGTCTATGGCCATGCCAGCCAGTTGCTGGTGCAGCGCGGTCAGTCAGTCAAAAAGGGGCAGACGATCGCGATATCGGGCGATTCGGGGCTCGCCGACCGCCCCGAACTTCATTTCGAAATCCGCCAGGGCCGCTCGCCAGTCGATCCGCTGGGACAATTGCCGCGGCGGTAGCTCCTGTCGGGTATCTTGCCCGATGTCATTGATCATGCTTACCTTCGCGTGCCCGAAGAGGCATTGGCCCGAAGCGGCGACTCGGCTCATGTGGGCGAGGAGATCAGTGATGAGGATGCGACTCCATTATCTGGCGGCGGTGGCCGCGCTGTTTCCATGCTGCGCGGACGCGCAGTCGAGTCAGCAGCCGGCAACCCCACCGCCCGTCGCTGCATCGTCCGACATCATTATCAGGGCAGTCCGCGACAAGCCGAGCAGCTGGCGCGAAGCTGAAACGAGCCATGTGATCGTCCTGAGTGACGGCAGCGAAACCGAGCTCATCCGCCTGACGCGCAACCTGGAACGACTGCATTTCCTGCTCTCTGCGCTACTCGGCCGTACGGAAGCGCAGGATGACACGATAAAGCTGCGTATCACTCTGATTGGCGATGTCGCCGATTTCGACGACATGGATCTCAAGAACCGGCGGTGGCAGCAAGGGCCGTACAACGACCTGTTCCGTATCAGCCGCTATTATGATCCGCGCGAGGACGGAGCGGTGATGGCGACGACGCGGGTCGACCAGCGCACCGTGATCGAGCACACCACCACCAACGCCCGCAGCGTCCAGGCGGCCTTGTCGGGCGTGACCCTCGGCACCGCCAGCCCCGACCCGACCCAGCAACAGGCACTCCAGAGCGCGCTGATCGGCGATTTCGCGACGGCAGGCCTGGTGGGAGCTCATGACCTCACCGTCACCTATGGCGAGCATGCGATTGAGGTGCCGGCTGAAAGCCTACTCTATGCCGGCTATGCCCAGCATTATCTTCTCACCTATTTCCCCGCTGCCTATCCGCGCTGGTATCTCGACGGGTTCGGCGAAATCTTCGCGTCCTTTGCCACCAAGGGCAGCAATATCTTGGAATTCGGCCGTTCACCCCGCGGCGCCGAGGCCGTGCTCGACGAGTTTGGCGGCTTTCCGCTGCAGGATATCTTCAACGACAAATATCTGAAGGAAAAACCGGGCAACACCCGCTGGACACCGATCCACGCCTGGCTGCTCACGCACTACCTGATGTTCACGGACAGCCGTCGCCCGCAGCTCCGCCAATATCTCACCGCCCGCAACCAAGGCGCGGATCCGGCAACTGCCGCGGCCGTCTTCGGCGACCAGAAGCAGATGGCCCGCGAGCTGCGCGCTTATTACGGCGTGCGCAAGCCCTATGAACAGGTGACCTATCCCGTCGACCGGACGGAAGAACCGGTTGTGCGCCGCCTGACCCAGGGCGAGGCGGCCTTCATCAAGGGACGACTCGAATTGGGGGCCCGCATCCTGATCCCGTCACCACCCACCAGCGACATGGACCCGCAACAGGCCAAGCTGCTCGTGGCCGCGCGCACGGCGGCACTCAGGCAGCGCGACCAATGGCTCGAGCGGCTGCGGCGGGATGCTGGCCACTGGTCCGGAGATTTAAGCGCGCAACTCCTCCTGGCCGAGGCCGAGTGCCGCAGCGATGATGCTGCGCAATGCCTGGCTGCTGCGGAGCGCGCCCAGGCGCTGGCGCCCAATGATGCAAGAGCCCTGGTCTGGAAGGGAACGGCGATGGTCCAGCTCGCCGCCGCTGCGCCCGCGTCCGAGCGTGAGGCGCGCCTGCTGGAGGCGCGCAAGGTGATCACGGCCGCCAATCACGCCGACCTGGAAGCCGTCCAGCCCTTGCTGGCCTATTATCAAAGCTACGCGGCGAACGGCGAGAAGCCGCCGGCAACTGCGATCGACGGACTGCAAAAGGCTGTCGGCGAAGTGCCCAACGCGCCGGCGACCCGCCTGCAACTCGCGACCGCCCTGGCTGATCGCGGCCAGGCGGAGATCGCGCGCATGGTGATCATGCCGGTCGCATCGGGCCCGTACGACTCTCCGGAACGCCCCGCAGCGCTCGCCTTGATCGGGCGAACCGGTGCAGGCGCCGCCCCGTCTCCTGGGGCAGCCACGCCATAGGGGGCCAGCGACCGGGCTATTGTCGGCAGGGCGGCGCGACACTCCAGAGCACAATGGCGGCAACGATGTTCAGCGCCGCGAACAGCCAGAGCCGGCCGGTCGACATATCCTCGGGCGCGGGCGCCAGCGCGACGATGCTGTAGGCCATATTGGCGGCCGTGTGGAACAGCATGTTCGACAGCACATTGTTGCCGCCCCGGTGATAGGCCCAGGCGAACAGGAAGCGCATGGCGACGGTCGCCACCAGGAAGACATGGAAGGGCGTATAGCCCTGGATGGCACCCGGCGTGACGATGAAGAACAACGGCAGATGCCATACCGCCCAGATGATACCGAGTACCAGGGTAGAGGTCTTGAGCGGCAGGACGCCGTCGAGCTTGTCCGACAGCAGCGACCAGCCATATTCCTCCGCCAGCGTCCCCCCGAGCACGAAGAGGAACAGATAGTTTAGCGGGGCCTCGCTCAGCGTCATGGTGAAGTGCGGCGCAGCGTGCTCCAGCTTCGCATGCACCAGCTCGACGATGACGGCGAGGATCGGCAACACGAAGAAGGAGACGAGGAACACCGCCCAGCCCATGCGCGGATCGAAAGCCCGGGCGAAGAAACGCAGCGCGTTGCGTGGCCCGCCTTCCGCCAGGGTCGCGGCCAGGGCGCCGACAAACGGTCCGAACGAACCGACCACCATCACCGAAAAGAGCGGCCCCGACAGCCTGTGCTCGGCGATCAGCCAGGCCACGAACCACAGCAGCCAGGCCATGCCGAATGCTACCGCGAGATACAGGCCCATCGCATTCAGGCTCCGGCCGCGCATTGCGGTATCGTTCAGTTCCATCCTGCGCTCTCCCGCTTTTCTCCAAGTGTATTATTCAAACAATACACCATGTCAAGCTGACCGCACCCCTGCGGACAGGGGTGACGCTTCCCGCTCCCGATGCTAAGCGCGCCCGCATCATGACCGAGCATAAATCCGATCTCCTCCGCCTGCTCGCGAGCCGCGGCTATATCCACCAGCTCACCGATGCCGCCGGCCTCGATGCGCTTGCGAACAAGCAGGTCGTGCCCGGCTATATCGGCTTCGATGCGACCGCGCCGTCGCTGCACATCGGCAGCCTCGTCCAGATCATGATGCTGCGCCGCCTCCAGCAGGCCGGGCACAAGCCGATCGTGGTGATGGGCGGCGGCACCACCAAGGTTGGCGATCCTTCCGGCAAGGACGAGTCCCGGAAACTGCTCGACGATGCCGGCATCGCCGCTAACATCGCCTCGATCCGCCGCGCGTTCGAGCGCTTCCTGGTGTTCGGGGACGGCCCGACCGACGCAATCATGGTCGACAATGCCGAATGGCTCGATGCGCTCGATTACATCCCGTTCCTGCGCGATGTCGGCCGCCACTTCACGATCAACCGCATGCTCGCGTTCGATTCGGTCAAGCTCAGGCTCGATCGCGAACAGCCGCTGACCTTCCTCGAATTCAACTACATGATCCTCCAGGCCTATGATTTCATGGAGCTTTCCCGGCGTGTCGGTTGCCGGCTCCAGCTCGGCGGCTCGGATCAATGGGGCAATATCGTCAACGGCATCGAGCTGACGCGCCGCATCGACGGCGTCGAGGTGTTCGGCCTGACGACCCCGCTGATCACCACCGCCGACGGCGCGAAGATGGGCAAGACGGCGTCGGGCGCCGTGTGGCTCAACGAAGACCAGCTCTCGGCCTATGATTACTGGCAATTCTGGCGGAACACCGATGACCGCGATGTCGGTCGCTTCCTCAAGCTGTTCACCGATCTGCCGCTCGACGATATCGCCCGGCTCGAGGCGCTGCAGGGCGCCGAGATCAACGACGCCAAGAAGATCCTGGCCGACGCCGCGACCAGCCTGTGCCGCGGCGAGGAAGCCGCCGCCGAAGCCGCCGAAACTGCGCGCCGCACCTTCGAGGAAGGTGCTGCGGGCGATTCCCTGCCCACGCTCGCGGTATCGGGCGGCACGATCGCGATCGTCGATGCCCTGGTCGGCCTCGGTCTCTGTGCGTCGAAGGGCGAAGCGCGGCGGTTGATCAAGGGCGGCGGCGCGCGCGTCGGCGCCGACAAGGTTTCCGACGAGGCGCTCCAGATCGAGATCGGCGCCGAACCGATCCGCATCGCCGCCGGCAAGAAACACCATGGCCTTCTGATTGCTGGGTAATTTCCTGTCCTGAGCTTTTTGTTAAGCAGTTTTGTTGCCGGGTGGTTCATGCCCTGCCCGGTACAATGCGTCAGGGCGGCATGAGGCAGGCAATGGGCCACGCATTGGCAGTTCCGATGGATGATCGTGCGATTCCGCGCGATGAGGTGCATTACCGGGCCCGCGCGGTCGGACCCGACGGCAAAATGCTGTCCCTGCTCATCGTCAACATGTCGGCGCTCGGCCTGATGGCGCGCGCTGAGACCAGCTACCAAGTCGGCGACCAGTTGCAGGTGACGCTGCCGATCGTCGGCACGATCGCCGCCGAAATCCGCTGGACGCTGGGCGGCCGCATCGGCTGCGAACTTGCGCGCCCGATTGATCTCGCCAGCTATTACGATCTGCTCGCCGCGCTGGTACGCGCAGCCTGAGATCGTTTCGGAGCCAAAACGGCGTTAAGGGCCTCTTGATCAACTCCTGCCATCATGCAGCCGTTCAACGGGTACTATACCAAGGATAGGCCATGAGACTGGAGCGGCACGATTTCATTGACAAGCGCGCCCATAAGCGCGTTCCGGTGTTTCACCGCACCCGTGCGGCCGGGCCTGACGGGCAGCCCTTGTCTCTGGTCATCGTCGATCTTTCCCCCAGCGGACTGATGGCGCGGTGCGACCACCGGCTCGCCAGCGGAGAACGCCTGCAAGTCGATCTGCCCGGCGTCGGCGTCCGCTCCGCCAAGGTTTGCTGGTCGCTGGGCGGGCGGATCGGCTGCGAATTCGACACGCCGATCAACCTCGAAGCCTATCTGGCCGTCACGGCGGACTGATCCCGCCTCAACCCGATCGCAACAACGCGACCCCGGCATCGCGCTCGAAAAGATAGAGCGCCGTCCGCGCCGCCTGGCCGCGCGGCCCCTCCAGCCCGCCGTCGCGATCGATCAGCAAACGCGCGTCGTCCGTCGCGGCGGGTAACAGTTCCACCAGCGTTTCCGCCGTCGCCAGCCTGAACCCCGCCTCGCCCGATTGCTTCGTGCCGAGCAATTCGCCCGCGCCGCGCAGCCTGAGATCTTCCTCGGCGATACGGAATCCATCATTGGTCTCACGCATCAGCGCCAACCGCGCGCGGGACGTCTCGCTGAGCTGATTGCCGCGGATCAGCAGGCAGATCGATCGCCCGCTTCCGCGCCCGACCCGCCCGCGCAGCTGGTGGAGCTGGGCGAGGCCGAACCGGTCGGCATGCTCGATCACGATCAGGGTCGCATTGGGCACGTCGACCCCGACCTCGATCACCGTCGTCGCGACCAGCACGCCGATCTGCCCGCTCGCGAACGCGCTCATCACCGCATCCTTTTCGGGCCCTTTCATCCGGCCATGCACCAGCCCGACCCGATCCCCGAACCGAGCCTTCAGCGTCTCCGCCCGTGCCTCGGCGGCGGCGAGATCGCTCTTCTCGCTCTCCTCGACCAGCGGGCAGACCCAATAAGCCTGCCCGCCATCGGACAGGTGCCGCGCCAACGCATCGACCACTTCGCCGAGCCGATCCTCGGAGATCACCCGAGTCTCGATCGGCTGGCGCCCAGGCGGCATCTCGTCGAGCTGGCTCACATCCATCTCGCCATAATTGGCGAGCGTCAGCGTGCGCGGAATCGGCGTCGCGGTCATCGCCAACAGGTGCGGCGGGCGCTCGGCCTTGGCCTGCAACATCATCCGCTGCGCCACGCCGAAACGGTGCTGCTCGTCGACCACGACCAGCGCCAGATCCTTGTAGCTCACCGCTTCCTGGAAGATCGCATGAGTGCCGATCAGGATATGGATCGCCCCCGAGGCGAGCCCCATCAACGTCGCCTCGCGCACCCTGCCCTTGTCGCGGCCGGTGAGCACCGCGATCTCCACCGGCAGCCCGCCAAGCTGGCGCCGCAGCGTATCGAAATGCTGGCGCGCGAGGATTTCGGTCGGCGCGAGCAACGCCCCCTGCGCGCCCGCCTCGACCGCCGTCAGCAACGCAAGCGCCGCGACCAGGGTCTTGCCCGATCCGACATCGCCCTGCAGCAGCCGCAGCATCGGCTGCGCCTGCGCCAGATCGCCCTCGATCTCGCGCACGGTCCGTGCCTGCGCGCCGGTCAGCTGATAGGGCAGCTCCAGCGCGTCGCGCAGCCGCCCGTCGCCGGCCAGCGCCCTGCCCCGCCGCGCCTTCGACGATTGCCGCACCAGCATCAGCGCGAGCTGGTTGGCAAACAGCTCGTCATAAGCCAGCCGCTCGCGCGCCTTCGCATCCGATGGATCGGCATGAATCCGCATCAGCGCCTCGCGCCAGGACGGCCAGCCATGTTTCGCCAGCAGCCCAGGCTCGATCCATTCGGGCAGCTCGGGCGCCCGCTCCAGCGCCTGCGCCGCCAGCTGCCCCATCCTTCGCGACGTAATTCCTTCCGACAGCGGATAGATCGCCTCGCGCTCGCCCACATCGGGTGCTTCGTCGAGCGGCAGCACATAGTCCGGATGGACCATCTGCAATTCCTGCCCGTACATCTCGAGCCGCCCGGACACGCGCCTTTGCTCGCCGATCGGCAGCAATTTCTTCGCCCAGCCGGGATGCCCGCCGAAATAGACCAGGCTGACATAATTGCCGACAGCATCGGTTGCATGGACACGGGTCGGCCCACGGCCATTGCCCGAACGATAGTCGCGCGCCGTCAGCGTGATCGCAATCGTCCGCCCCGCATCCGCCATATCGAGCTCGTCACGCGCTACCCGGTCGATCCAGCCGGTCGGCAGATGGAAGGCGAGATCGATCACCCGCTGCAGCCCGAGCTTGTCGAGCGGCTTGGCGAGGCCGGGCCCGACGCCTTTCAACGCCGTGATCTCGGCGAACAATGGATTGAGGATATCGGGCCGCATGACTATCTGCAGTCTCCTACCCCCAGCCGACGTGCGCCGCCAGCGCCCGCCGGCCAATTGCCGTTGGAAAAACATGGATCGTGAGACCCGCCTGAAACGCCTGCGCTTCCGCGCCTGGCACCGCGGCACCAAGGAAGCCGATCTCCTGATCGGCGGCTTCTTCGACGCTGCCGGTGAAGGCTGGAGCGAGGCTGAGATGGACCTGTTCGAGGAACTGCTCGAGGAACAGGATGTCGACATCATGGCCTGGGCAATCGGAACGGACATTTGCCCGGCCCGTTTCGAGGGGCCGATCCTCGAGGCAATGCGTGTGCTGAACTACGTGCCGATCGCTGAATAACCCGCTGTTCTCCGGCGAAGGCCGGGGCCCAGTATCCACGTCCCCCCAACTGGACCCCGGCCTTCGCCGGGGAGCAACTATGCCCGACCTGAACAAGATCCTCACGGCCAAGCGCCCCTTGACCCTCGCCGGTGTTCCCACCGGATTTGAGCCATGGCTGCTCGCCGATCTCGCCCGCGCCGCCAAGACCCGCGCCGTCTTCATCGCGCCCGATGAAGCCGCGATGCGCGCCATCGCCGCCACCGCGCCGATCTTCGCCCCCGAGCTCGAAGTCCTGACCTTCCCCGCCTGGGACTGCCTCCCCTATGACCGCGCCTCGCCGACCTTGCGCGTCATGGCCGAGCGCATGGCCACGCTCCACCGCCTGCAGCAGCCGGCCAAAGGCTCCCAGCTCCTCGCCACCACCGCCAACGCCGCCGCCCAGCGCACCCTCACGCCTTTCCGAATCCGCCAGCTCGTCGCCACCCTCGCCCCCAAGGAACGCATCGGCCGCGACAAGCTCGCCGCCCAGCTCCAGGCGAACGGCTATATGCGTGTCGAGACTGTCGCAGACTCAGGCGAGTTCGCGGTGCGCGGCGGCCTCGTCGATCTCTTCCCATCAGGTGAGGAACAGGCGCTACGTCTCGATTTCTTCGGCGACGAGATCGAGAGCGTCCGCACCTTCGACCCCGCCGACCAGCGCACCACCGGCCGTATCGACGGCTTCACCCTGCTCCCCGCGTCCGAAACCCTGCTCGACGAAGACAGCATCAAGCGCTTCCGCAGCCGCTATCGCGAGCGCTTCGGCGCCACCGCGACGGGCGACCCGCTCTACCAGGCAATCAGCGAAGGCCGCCGCCTCGCCGGCATGGAGCATTGGCTCCCGCTGTTCGAAGAGAAGATGTCGACCCTGTTCGACCATCTCGGCGACGATGCCGTCATCGTGCGCGACGCCGGCGTGCTCGGCGCCGCCGAGCAGCGCTTCGAGGCAATCACCGATTACCACGCCAACCGAGTCAAGGCGCAGTCGAGCGACCCCGGCAGCTACCGTCCGCTTCCACCCGACGCGCTCTACCTCACCGCGACCGACTTCGCCGAGCGCCTCGAGGCGGCTCCAGCCCATCTCACCACCCAGTTCCACGAGCCCGAAAGTGCCACCGTCCTCGATTTCAACGTCGACGGCCCGCGCGATTTCGGAGCCGAACGATCGAGCGGCGCGAACATCTACGAGGCGGTCGTCCACCACATCGCGACGCTCAAGCGGGACGGCAAGAAGCCGATCTTGGCGAGCTATTCCAATGGCGCGAGAGAACGCCTCGCCGGCCTGCTGAGGGACCATGGCGCAGAACGCCTCGTCATGGTCGACACGTGGCAGGAGGCCCTGGGCGCCTCTTCTTCTCCCCTCCCGCTTGCGGGAGGGCCCGGGGGTGGGCGCCCGACCTCCACAAGCGGATCACTCGCGGATAGCGCGAGCCCACCCCCAACCCCTCCCGCAAGCGGGAGGGGGGCAAGTAGTGGCGCCACTGCCCTGATCGTCCTGCCGCTCGATCACGGCTTCACCACTCCGGACGTCGCCCTCCTTACCGAGCAGGACATGCTCGGCGATCGTCTCGTCCGCCGCGCCAAGCGCAAGAAATCGGCCGACGCCTTCCTCGCCGAGCTTGCGATGCTCACGCCCGGCGACCTCGTCGTCCATGTCGATCACGGCATCGGCCGCTATGAGGGCCTGACGTCGATCCCGGTCGGCCAGAGCCCGCACGACTGCGTGGCGCTGACCTATGCCGGCGGCGACAAGCTGTTCGTCCCCGTCGAAAATCTCGAAGTCCTCTCCCGCTACGGTTCGGACAGCGAAGGCGCCAGCCTCGACCGGCTCGGCGGCGAGGCCTGGCAGCGCCGCAAGAGCCGGATGAAGGAGCGCATCCGCGAGATCGCGGGAGAGCTGATCGCCACCGCCGCCGAACGCGCACTCCGCCCCGCCGACGTCATCGAACCCGACAGCAGCGGCTATGCCAGCTTCGTCGACCGCTTCCCCTATGAGGAAACCGACGACCAGGATCGCGCGATCAACGACGTGCTCGGCGATCTCGCCTCAGGCACGCCGATGGACCGGCTGATCGTCGGCGATGTCGGCTTCGGCAAGACCGAGATCGCGCTCCGCGCCGCCTTCGCCGCCGCCATGTCGGGCCTCCAGGTCGCGGTGGTGTGTCCGACCACCCTGCTTGCCCGCCAGCATTTCCAGAACTTCACCGCGCGCTTCGAAGGCTTCCCGCTGAACGTCGGCCGCCTCTCCCGCCTCGTGCCCGCCGCCGAAGCCAAGGCGACGCGCGAAGGCCTCGAAAACGGCACGATCGACGTCATCATCGGCACCCACGCCATCCTCGCCAAATCCGTCGGCTTCAAGCGGCTCGGCCTCGTCATCGTCGACGAGGAGCAGCGCTTCGGCGTCACCCACAAGGAGCGATTGAAGGCGCTCAAGACCGACGTCCATGTCCTGACCCTCACCGCGACCCCGATCCCGCGTACCCTGCAGATGGCGATGTCGGGCCTGCGCGAGCTCTCGGTGATCCAGACCCCGCCGGTCGATCGCCTCGCGGTGCGCACCTATATCATGCCCTGGGATCCGGTCGTGCTGCGCGAGGCGCTGCTGCGCGAGCATTATCGCGGCGGCCAGAGCTTCTTCGTCACCCCGCGCGTCGCCGACGTGCCCGATATCGAGCAGTTCATGCGCGAGCATGTCCCGGAAGTCAGAGCCGTCACCGCGCACGGGCAAATGTCCCCGACCGAGGTCGAGGAACGCATGTCAGCCTTTTACGACAAGAAGTTCGAGGTGCTGATCTCGACCACCATCGTCGAATCCGGCCTCGACATCCCGAGCGCCAACACGATGATCATCCACCGCGCCGATCGCTTCGGCCTCGCCCAGCTCTACCAGCTGCGCGGCCGCGTCGGCCGGGCCAAGACGCGCGCCTATGCCTATCTCACCACCCCGCCCGACCGCATCGTCACCGAGACGGCGGAGAAGCGCCTCAAGGTCCTCTCCGACCTCGACAGCCTCGGTGCCGGCTTCCAGCTCGCAAGCCATGATCTCGATATCCGCGGCGCCGGCAACCTGCTCGGCGACGAACAGTCGGGGCATATCAAGGAGGTCGGCTACGAGCTCTACCAGTCGATGCTCGAAGAGGCGATCATGGACGCCCGCGCCGGCGGCATGGCCCGGCGTCCCAAGGACTTCTCGCCCCAGATCACCGTCGACGCGCCGATCCTCATCCCCGAGGACTACGTCCCTGATCTCGATCTGCGCATGGGCCTGTACCGCCGCCTCAACGAACTCGACGAAAGCCAGGCGGTGGAGGCCTTCGCCGCCGAACTGATCGACCGGTTCGGGCCCCTGCCCGATCCGACCGAGAATCTGATCCGCATCATCGAGATCAAGCTCAACGCCAAAAAGGCCTGCGTGTCGAAGATCGATGTCGGCCCGCGCGGCGCGCTCGTGACCTTCCACGACGACAAGCCGCCCAATATCGACGGCCTCCTCGCCTGGGTCGCAAGGCTTGACGGGGTGGCCAGGCTGCGGCCCGACCACAAGCTGGTGGTGACCCGCAGCTGGGGCGATCCCAAGGCCCGGCTCAACGGCGCGCTGCAACTGTCGAAGGGGCTCGCCAAGGCAGCGGGCTGAGCTTGTGGCGGCTGCCGTCCAGAGCAACTACGACGCTATTAACTTTTTCATCATCATTCTTCCCCTATCCTCTTGGACGGGTTGGGGAAAATATGGCTACAAGAGCATCCCAGTTTCGCGTCGTACCAGCGGCGTCGCTCGATCGGCGCGCCGAGCCGCGTCACCCCGTGCACATCACCCGGGCAACCGCGCGATCGAACCGCGCACGGATATTGGCCGCCAATCTGTGCGACATTTCGACCTATGGCTGCCGCCTTGTTTCTTCCACCCGGCATGCGCCCGGCGATCGCCTGTGGCTGGGGTTGAACGGCAGCCCGCCTCTGGCGGCGACGGTCGTCTGGTGCGCTGACGGGCGCATCGGCTGCCGCTTCGACGAACCGCTGCCGCGCGCGCTCATGCGCCAACTGATCATCGCCAGGACTGAATAAACCGCCGGCCCCGGCAAATCCTCAGCTGCTGTGGTCCGAAATGATCCGCCATCCCTCGGGCCGGCGCTCGAACAGCAAGGTCGTCATCCCCGTTTCCACCTTGCCCCCCGCAGCGGCCGGCGTAAGCGTCCAGCGCGCCCAAAGCAGCAGGTGCGCCGGGCTCACCACCCGAGTCCCCAGCGTATCGAAGCTCAGCATCCCGCGCGTGTTGGCGCCGCCCGCAAAGCTCGGCCGGTAATGATCGGCAATCGCCGGACGCCCCTGGATCAGCCCCTTCTCGGTCACGAAGGTCGCGTCAGGCGCATACACAGCGACGAACCGGTCGAGATTGCCTGCATTCCAGCCAGCCTTGCTGTCGTTCAGCGCCGCGGCGACCCCGGCCTGCGCCGCCGCGGCGGGCGTCGCCGCTTTTCCCGTCTGCGCGGTCACGGGTGTCGCCAGCAGCAGCCCCAGCAACACCCCGGGCAGAATCATCCCTCGCATTGTCTCTCTCCCTTCACCACAGCGCGCATCATATCGGCTCGCTGACCTCTTCCCATTGCTCGAGCTCCTCGGTCGTGAAGCGCTCGCGCTGCATCGTGAAGCTGCCGGAATGCGCGGAAAAATGCCAAATGCCGGTTATCTCGGTTCCGGTGCGATTGATCTGACCGGTATAGAGTATGGCGTGCGACAGCCGCCCGCCATATTGCTTGACGAAGCGTATCTCGGGCCCTGCCCGTCCACCCTCGACGAACGCGCGCAGGATCCCCGGACGACGATTGAGATCCGGCTCGGTGGTCGATCCGGAGAAGGCCCCGCCCGCCTCCACCAGATGGGCGATGAAGCTGTTGGGATAGACCGGCCGCTCTGCCGTCCACCGGCCGTACCACACGCCAGACACATCCATGGGGTCGCTCATGCGTCAGCCACCAGCGCCGCCAGTGCCTCGATCGGGACCGGCTCCGAATAGAGAAAGCCCTGATAGATCTGGCACCCCTCCTTGGCGAGCAGATCGAGCTGCGCCTGAGTCTCGACGCCCTCAGCGATCACCACCAGTCCCAGCGACCGAGCCATGTCGATGACCCCGCGCACGACGACGCGGTCACGGGTCGTGCCGGTGATGTCCTGGGCAAGCTTCTTGTCGATCTTGAGATAGTCGAGCGGCAGCGATTTGAGATAGGCGAGGCTCGAATAGCCAGTCCCGAAATCGTCGATCGCAACGCGCAGGCCGGCGCTTCGGAGCGTCGCGAGCAGGCCCGCCGCCGCCCCCAGATCCTCGATCAGCCCGCTTTCCACGATCTCCACCGTCAGCCGCCCGCGCGGGAAGCCGCTGGCATCGACCCGGTCGAGGAAGAGATCGGCAAAACCCGGGCGCGCGATATCGGCCGCGGTCAGGTTGAGCGACAGCCGGATGCCGCGCAATCCGTTCGGCCACGCCGCTGCCCGCTCCAGCACGACCCGCTGGATATGGTCCGAAAGGCCGATCTCGAGATCGGCCCGCGCCGCCGCCGCGAACAGCATGTCAGCGCCGATCGTCCCCAGCACCGGATGGTCCCAGCGTGCCAGCGCCTCGACGCCGATCATCGCACCCGTAGAAACCGAGACCTGGGGCTGGAACAATATGTCGATCTCGCCGCGCTCGATGGCATAATGCAGCTCGACCGCCAGCGCTTCGAGCGAGGCCTCGTCGCCCCCTGAATCCGCGGTGCGCACCGTCGCGCTGTCCGAGGCGCGGGCGTCGGCCAGCGCTTCGCTCGCCCGGCGCAACAGGCTCGCCGCACTATCCCCCGGCTCGCGCGCGGCGATACCGATCCGGCACCCGAGCACCGCGATCGCCTCGCCCGTCACGAAGGGCCGCGACAATTCGCCCGCGATCCGTTCGGCGACGAGATCGACACGCGCGCCGCGATCCTCGATCGCGACGAGGAATTCCGATCCGCCCAGCCGCACCGCGAGCGCGCCGTCCGCTGCCTCCTCGATCCGCTTCAGAGCGGCGCGGAGCAGGTCATCGCCGGCTGCCCGGCCATAGGCCGTATTGATGATGTCGAAGCGGTTGAGCGCGATCAACATCGCCGATAGCGGCCGTCCGTCCGGGTCAGCCAGCCGCCGGTCGAGCCAGCGCCGCGCGCCGGTCGCGTCCTGAGAGCCGATCAGCGTGTCGCGCAGCACGGAAGCGGGCTCGGGCGCGCTGCCCAAAGTCTCGACCAGCGCGTCGATCCGTCCGTTCTTCGCGTCATATTGCAGGTGCTGGACGATCCGCCCGACCCCGGGCAGGTCATGCGCGAATGCCGTCGCCGTATGGGTCGCCGAAAGCCGCCGCAGCGCCACCATGGCTGCACCGCGTTCGCCCGGGTCGATCCGCCGCCACAAAGCGATCAGCCGCGGCCGTTCATCGATACCGAGCAACCGGGCAAAGGCAGGAGTCAGCTGCAGCGCGCGGCTCGCGGCATCGAGCCGCCAGCCCAAAGGCTCGGCCGATCCGCTCGCCCGCCATTCCCCGGCCATGCGCTCGGCATGCCGCGCGGCGTAGCGCAGCGCCTGGAGGAACTCGGCCTCGCTGAACGGGCTGGCAAGGAAATGCGTCGCGCCCGCATCGAAGAACGCAGCGATCGCCGGGACGTCGCCGCGCGACACGAGCGCGAGCAGCGCACCGCCATTGGCCGCGATCGTGCCGCCGATCGCCGACGCCGCCTCGCGCCCCTCGGCCAGCGCACCCCGCGCGTCGATCACCGCGATCGCGGCACCGCTGGTCAGGAAACGCCGCTCGGCCCCCGCCGCACGCCTGGCCGCGACCACCTGCCACCCGGCGCCGGCGGCAAGCGTGGCGAGCTCGTCGCGCTGGCGGAACGACAGAATGAACAAGGGTGGGGAATGGGTGGCGATGTCAGTCACGATCTCCTCCCCCTTCGTTCGTCACAAGCCTGTCACAGCATTCTCTCATCCAAGGTTTAACGAAGAAGAACAAGGCGCCCGGTTCTTCCCGGATGAGGAGGATCAGCATCTCCCCTTGTCCCCACCCACCTTAAGGCTTAGCTCGTCCCTTATGGCCTGTGCCCCCGCCCTGATCGACCGCCATGGCCGCACGATCAGCTATTTGCGGATCTCGGTGACGGATCGCTGCGATCTGCGCTGCCGCTATTGCATGGCCGAGCAGATGACCTTCCTGCCCCGTTCGGCGCTGCTCAGCCTGGACGAGATCGCGATCATCGCCGAGCGCTTCATCGCGCGCGGCACGCGGAAAATCCGCCTCACCGGTGGCGAACCCTTGGTGCGTCGCGATGTCGGCGATCTGGTCAGGCGGCTCGGCGCCCATGTCGGTGCCGGCCTCGACGAGCTGACCATGACCACCAATGGCAACCACCTCGCCGCCCATGCCGGGGAAATGGTCGCCGCAGGCATTCGCCGTATCAATGTCAGCCTCGACAGCCGCGATCCCGAAACCTTCCGCTACATCACCCGGCACGGTGATGTTGAGCGAGTCATCGCCGGCATCATGGCGGCGCGTGACGCCGGCCTTGCGGTCAAGATCAACATGGTCGCGCTGAACGGCCTCAACGAAGCCGAGATCGCACCGATGCTCGCCTGGTGCGTTGATCAGGGCTTCGACCTGTCGCTGATCGAAACCATGCCGCTGGGCGCGATCGACGAGGATCGTACCGATCGCTTCCTGCCGCTCACCAAGGTGTTCGAGGATCTCTCGACACACTTCACCCTCACGCGCGACGCACACCGCAGCGGCGGCCCCGCGCGCTACTGGCGCGTCGACGGAACGGGCACGCGTCTCGGCGTGATCTCGCCGCTCACCGCCAATTTCTGCGACACCTGCAACCGCGTTCGCCTCACCACCGAGGGCATCCTCTACACCTGTCTCGGCCATGACGATCAGGTCGATCTCAAACAGGCCCTGCGCGAAGGCGGCCTTGCCGGGCTCGACGCAGCGCTCGACCGGGCGATGGCGACCAAGCCCGCCCGTCATGATTTCGACATCGCCGCATCAGCCCCCGCCGTGGCGCGCCACATGAGCGTGACCGGCGGATGACCGACGAACCGCGGCTGAGCGACCTGCGCCGCGCGCTGGTCGCCTCTCCCACCCCACCCGCGCAGGCCGCCGCGGCCGAGCTCGCTGACGCCTATGACTGGGTGCCGGTCGAGGAGGCCGAGATGATCGTCGCGCTGGGCGGTGACGGTTTCATGCTCCAGACGCTCCACGCCATGCTCGAGCGCCGCAAGCCGGTCGTGCCGGTGTTCGGGATGAATCTCGGCACCGTCGGCTTCCTGATGAACGAGTGGCGCAGCCACGGCCTCGACGACCGGCTCTCGCGCACCAAGATGTTCAAGGTCGTCCCGCTCGGCATGACGGCAGAGACGGTGCACGGCGATGTCTACAAGCTCCCCGCGATCAACGAGGTCTCGCTGCTCCGCGAAACCCGCCAGACCGCCAAGCTGGAAGTGACCGTCAACGAGCGAATCGTGCTCGACGAACTCGCCTGTGACGGCATCCTCGTCGCGACCCCGGCGGGTTCGACCGCGTACAATCTCTCAGCCCAGGGCCCGATCCTGCCGCTCGGCTCGGGGATGCTCGCGCTCACCCCGATCAGCCCATTCCGCCCACGGCGCTGGCGCGGGGCGATCCTGCCCGACAAGGCGCGAATCGGCCTGCGCGTGCTCGATCCCGGCAAGCGCCCGGTCAGCGCAGTCGCCGACCAGCGCGAGATTCGCGAAGTCGCGCGCGTCGACATCGTCATCGACCGCTCGCGCGAACTCTGCCTGTTGTTCGATCCCGAGCACGCGCTCGACGACCGCATCACCATGGAGCAGTTCATCGCTTGAGAAGATTTGGGCTTGAGAAGATTGGCGAAGATTGGGCGTAACAGGCTTGCATCCTGAAAATCGGCCCCTATAGAGACCCCCCACGGCTACATTCCCTGATAGCTCAGCGGTAGAGCTCTCGACTGTTAATCGAGCGGCCGTTGGTTCGAATCCAACTCAGGGAGCCAGCCGGCAACCGGGAAAGGCAGGGTAATCCGCGATGGCGGTACCAGTGCCTTCCCGGATACCGCACCGGTCCGTTTTCGGTTAGGGCGCGGTTCAGGGTGACACACTATTCATGTCCTCGCGCGACAAAGATTGGCCCCGGCCTGTCTTTTATCGCCGACTCATTTCGGTGACCCGCAACACGCTGAGGAACACATCCATGCCCCTGTTGATCTTCGCAGCTCTCATGGCGGGCGCGCCGGCATCGACCGACACCATCATCGGCAAATGGCGGACGGAGACCCATAACGCGATCGTGGAGATCAGCCGCTGCGGCCCCACGATCTGCGCTCGAATCCTCACCTCGGATATGCTGCGCACAAATCCCGGAATGAAGGACGCCAGGAACGAGAACCCGGCATTGCGCAACCGCCCGTTGCTGGGCCTGTCGATGTTCAGCGGCTTCAAACCCGCCGCCGACGGCGTCTGGGCGGATGGCTCAGTCTACAACGCCGATGACGGCAAGACGTATTCGGGCAAGGTGACCCCGGTCGGCAACGACCAGCTCAAACTGCGCGGCTGCGTCTTCTTTCCGCTGTGCAAGACCCAGACCTGGACGCGCGTGCGCTGAAGTGCACCGCGGCTGGCGGCTCTGGACAGCAAGGCTGATGCTTTACAATGTATCCGAGTTGAGGATCGTTGCATGATCACGCTTACAGTCACCGCAAAAGGTCGGGTCACCTTGCGGAAGGATCTTTTGAGGCATCTCGGCGTCCATCCGGCGAGCAGATCACGGTGGACAAATTGCCCGATGAACGAAGCGAAATCAGGGCTTCCCGGCCAGCCAGCAATATTTCGGATGTGTTCGATCTCCTGAAGCGGGAAGAAACATCCTCCCTTTCTATCAAGGACATTAGCGAGATCGCAGCGCGGGGATGGGTAGGCGGGGATTGAGATCACGGCCGATACCAAAAGCCCGGTGCGGATCGCCCTCCCCGGCGCCGTCTAAGCGATGACCTTCCACCACCGCCCGGACCAGCCGCCATCATGAAATCCCTCTCCGCCGCCAGCCTCCTGCTCGCTGTCCTGATGATGTTCGGCCCCTCATCCGCGTCGGCCGAGATCATCGGCGAGGATGCCGCTGCGTGCGCAGCCGGCCACGGGCCGGCCATTCAGGTCAATATCGTCGGCCTGAAGGACCGTACCGGCGAGATCTGGCTCGAGCTCTATCCTGCGACCGAGAACGATTTCCTGCGCCCGGACCAGGATCTGGTCGCCGAGGGCAAGATATTCCGCCGTACCCGCTCGAAGCCGCCCGCATCGGGTGCCGTCTCGATCTGCATTCGTACGCCGCACCCTGGTCGCTTCACCCTGATGCTCAGGCATAACCGGGTGGGCAAGGACAAGTTCTCGGTTTTCTCCGACGGTGCCGGCGTCCCCAGCAACCAGCCGATGGGCCGCTCAAAGCCCAAATTCGACCAGGCGATCATCGGCGTAGGGCCGACCGTCACGGTCACGAACATCCGCGTCCAGTATCTGCGCGGCCTGCGCGGTTTCGCGCCGCTCGATTCATGATGGCGGCGCTGCAAGCCGCACCATGTCATCTGAAATATTTGTCACGCCCTTTCCACGGCACAAAGCGCTAGCTTGATCGTTCCACGGTTAACGGCGCCTGCGCATCGTTTCGCCGCATTGCGCCCGGTATGGAGGATGGCATGGACTACAGGAGAGTAAGGCGAGGCGCGTCGGCGGCATTGCTCGCATCGGCAATGCTGGTTGTGGCGGGCTGCGCCACCGAAACCGCCTATCGCCCGGCGACAGGCTCGGGCTTCGAGCGTGCCGGCTATAGCGACCGGATGATCGAGGCGAACCGATTCGCGGTGAGCTTCGCCGGCAACAGCTACACCTCGCGCGACACGGTCGAGCGCTATCTGCTCTATCGCTCGGCTGAGCTGACCGTTCAGCAGGGCTATGATTATTTCATCCTGGTCGATCGCAACACCGACAAGCGCACCCGCACCTACGCCACGCCCGGCATCGACGGCGGCCCATGGGGCTATGGCTATTGGGGCCCGACCTGGCGCTATCGCGGCCGCGGCTTCGGCTGGCGGTCCTGGGATCCGTATTTCGGCGATCCCTTCTGGGATCGCAGCGTCGATATCAACACCGTCGACAAATATGAGGCGAGTGCCGAGATCATCATGGGCCATGGCCCGAAGCCCGCGAACAATGTCCGCGCCTTCGATGCCCGTCAGGTGATGAGCAATCTCGGCCCGACAATCGTCACGCCGAAATAAGCTGGACAGCGCCCCCGCCAATCGGGCGGGGGCGCCGCCGTCCGATTCAGACCGCGCCGTGACAATGCTTGTATTTGCGCCCCGAGCCGCACGGGCACGGCGCGTTGCGGCTTACCTTGCCCTCCCAGTCCGCCGGGTTCTCGCCCATGTCGCTGCCGTCGGGCAGCGGGATCGATAGCGGCGCCATGCGCGTGGTGACCAGCCCGCGCGTGCCCCCATCAATATCGTTGCTGTCGTCATCGCCCGAGAACGGGTCGAAATGGGTGGTGATGAAATCGGGCAGATTGGGCAGCGGCGGCGGCGCCTGGATCTGGAATTCGGCATGGGCGATCGTCCGCGTCACATCCTCGCGGATGCTGCCGAGCATGCGCTCGAACAGCTGGAAGGCCTCCTGCTTATACTCGTTGAGCGGTGTCTTCTGCGCATAGGCGCGCAGATGGACGACCTGGCGCAATGCATCGAGCGTCGCCAGATGCTCCTTCCAGTGATGATCGAGATTCTGCAGCAGGATCGATTTCTCGACCTGGATCCAGGTCTCCGGCTCGAGCTGCGCCGCCTTTTCGGCGACCATCGCATCGGCCGCCTCGGCCACGCGCTTCTCGACCACTTCCGGGTCGATCGCCTCCTCCTTCAGCCACTCGTCGATCGGCGGGTTCAGCCCCAGCGTCTCGGCGAGTCTGGCGCGCATGCCCTCGATATCCCATTGCTCGGGATAAGTGCCATGCGGGCACGCCTCGCCGACGATGATATTGACCAGCTCGGTGCGCATGTCGCTTACGACATCGCCGACCGTCTCGGCGTCCATGATGTCGGAGCGCTGCTCGTAGATCACCTTGCGCTGGTCGTTCATCACGTCGTCATATTCGACGACCTGCTTGCGGATGTCGTAGTTGCGCGCCTCGACCTTCTTCTGCGCGGTCTCGATCGCCTTGGAGAGCCATTTCGAGCCGATCGCCTCACCATCGCCGATGTTCGACCGCATCATCCGCGCGAACAATGTGTCCGGCCCGAAGATGCGCAGCAGATCGTCGTCGAGGCTCAGATAGAAGCGGCTGAGCCCCGGATCGCCCTGGCGGCCCGAACGGCCGCGCAGCTGGTTGTCGATGCGGCGGCTCTCATGCCGCTCGGTGCCGAGCACGAACAGGCCGCCGGCGGCGAGCACTTCCGCCTTCTCGGCCGCGATCTCGGCCTTGATCTTCGCGATCGCCGCTTCGCGCTCCGGCCCCTCCGGCATTTCGGCGAGTTCGTCATTCACCCGGAATTCGAAATTGCCGCCCAGCTGAATGTCGGTGCCGCGGCCAGCCATGTTGGTCGCGATCGTCACGACGCTCTTGCGGCCCGCCTGCGCGACGATATGCGCCTCGCGCTCATGTTGGCGCGCGTTGAGGACCTCGTGCTTCACGCCTTCCTTCTTGAGGAAGTCGGAGAGCAGCTCCGATTTCTCGATCGAGACGGTGCCGACCAGCACGGGCTGGCCCTTGTCGGCATGGAGCTTGATCTTCTTGGCGATCGCCTGGAACTTGTCGGCGGTGTCCTTGTAGAACTCGTCCTCCTCGTCCTCGCGCTTCACCGGCACATTGGTCGGGATCGTCACGACGTTCATCTTGTAGATGTCGAAGAATTCGGCCGCCTCGGTCGCCGCGGTGCCGGTCATGCCCGAAAGCTTGGGATACATGCGGAAATAATTCTGGAAGGTGATCGAGGCCATGGTCTGGTTCTCGGGCTCGATATTGACGCCCTCCTTGGCCTCGACCGCCTGGTGCAGGCCGTCCGACCAGCGCCGCCCGTCCATCATGCGGCCGGTGAACTCGTCGATGATGATGACCTTGTCGTCCTTGACGATATAGTCGGTGTCGCGCTTGAACATCATGTTCGCGCGCAGCGCCTGGTTGGTGTGGTGCACCACCTGGGTATTCTCGAAGTCGTACAGGTTCGCGCCCTCGAGCAGCCCGGCCGCCTCGAGCATGCGCTCGACCTTCTCGGTGCCGTCCTCGGTCAGCACGATCGATTTCTGCTTCTCGTCCTTCTCGTAATCGTCGGCGGTGAGCTGTTTCACGACCAGATCGACGCTGCGATACAGGTCGGACTTGTCGTCAGTCGGCCCGGAGATGATCAAAGGCGTCCGCGCCTCGTCGATCAGGATCGAATCCACCTCGTCGACGATCGCGAAATTGAACGGCCGCTGCACCATCGAGGCGCGCTCGTACTTCATGTTGTCGCGCAGATAATCGAAGCCGAACTCGTTGTTCGTGCCGTAGGTGATGTCCGAATGATAAGCGGCGCGGCGTTGTTCGTCAGTCAGGTTCGGCACGATCACGCCGACGGTCAGGCCGAGGAAGCGATAGACCTGGCCCATCCACTCGGCGTCGCGCGCTGCGAGATAGTCGTTGACGGTGACGACGTGCACGCCGGTGCCCGGCAGCGCATTGAGATATGTGGCGAGCGTCGCGACCAGCGTCTTGCCCTCGCCGGTCCGCATCTCGGCGATCTCGCCGCGATGGAGCACGATGCCGCCGACCATCTGCACGTCATAATGACGCTGCCCGAGCGTCCGCTTCGCAGCCTCGCGTACCGTGGCGAAGGCCTCGGGCAGCAGATCGTCGAGCTTGGTACCGTTCGCCAGCCGCTCGCGGAACACGACCGTCTGGTTGGCGAGCTGGGCATCGGTCATCGCCGAAATGGTCTGCTCGAAACCGGCGATCTTCGCGACGATCGGGTTGAGCGACTTGACGTAACGGTCATTGGACGACCCGAAAATGGTTTTGGCGAGGCCACCAAGCATGCGGAAATTCCTGTTGAGTCTGGGATCGCGGCGGACTCGAATCCGCGGCGCGACATTGTTGATGGAAGAAAGGTCAGGCGCGCAGGCGCGCCGGCCGCATCACTTGCGCGGCTTGTCCAGATAACGCGGGATCGCCGCGAAAGGTGCCGGACCGGCATGGGTGCCATGGAAGCTGTCGGCCGCAGGCGATCGCCAGCCATCGGCCAGCGCCAGCCAGGTTCGGGCCGCCCGTGCCGGCATGGCCTGCGCGGCCGCGGTCTGCGCACCGGCGACATAGGCCTGATGCACTTGCACTTCCGGCGTCCGCACGCCTGAAATCGCGCCGGTCAGCGCGCTCAGCAGGGCGGAAAGGAAAAGCAGCAGTTCCATTGCGAGGTGCGATGTAGTCGGTCACTGTACGGGCGTCCAGCCAATGCGGCGCTAATTATGACAGAAGCGGGATTCCGCGCGTGCCCGCCAATACTTACCCGCCCCATTCCCGGCGAACCTGTGAATCGTGTCACTTATGTTACGAGTGCTGCAATAGGCACGCCGCCAAGCCTGTGTAGCTGCCCGGCGTCCGGACACCAAGTCCAGGCCTAAAGGGATCTACACATCATGCGTTATGGAACTGGCTTTCGCCTGCAATTGATGCTGGGCGGCGCCTTGCTGGCAACCCTGTCGTCACCGGCTCTCGCCAAGGACGAATCGGCAGCACCCGCCGCAGCCCCCGCCCAGGCGGTAACTGACCAGGCAGCAGCGGCGGCCGACACCGACACTGGCCAGCTCGCCGACATCGTCGTCACGGCGACCAAGCGCGAGACCAACCTGCAGAAGACGCCGGTCTCGATTTCGGTGCTGAGCACCCAGAACCTGACCGATCGTCACGTGCTGAGCCTGTTCAACCTCGCTGACGGCTCGGTGCCGTCGCTGCGCATCGCGACCTTCGAGGCGCGCCAGTCCGCGCTGACCATCGGCATCCGCGGCATCGTCCCCTATGACCAGAACCAGACCGCGCGCGACGCGGGCGTCGGCATCTATATCGACGGCGTCTCGATCGGCAAATCGCAGGGCCTGAACGCCGCCCTGTTCGACATCGAGCGCATCGAAGTGCTGAAGGGACCGCAGGGCACCCTGTTCGGCCGCAACAGCGAGGGCGGCGCGCTCTCGCTGGTCTCGCGTGCGCCGACCGGCGAGTTCGACGGCCGCGTCGTCGGCGGCGTCGGCAATTATGGCAGCCGCAACGCCGAGATCCATCTCGACCTGCCGTCGTGGCAGAACATCTCGCTGAAGTTCGACGGTGTGTACCAGCACCAGGATCCGACGGTGAAGGATCCGCTCCAGGGCTCGACCGGCTGGAACTATTATGACCGCAAGGGCGGCCGGGTCCAGGCGCGCTGGAAGCCGTCCGACAGCTTCACCGCCGATGTCGCCTATGATTATGCCAAGGACGACAACACGCCGCAGTACAGCCAGCTGCTGAACTACAACCCCAATCACTATAATGTCGGTACGTACGTCCAGCCCACACCCGGCGGGGCTTATGTGCTGCAATATGGCGGCGCGAACTGCAACACCTCGAACGGTGCCGGCGGCGTCAACAATGCCTGTATCGCGCCCAAGGGTCCGCTCGTCGGCGTGCATCCGACTGCGCAGACGGTCGCCGATGTCGGCGTGCCGCAGCAGCCGAGCACCGACATCACACACGGTGTTGCGGTGAACCTGAAATATGACGTTGCCCCCGGCATCCAGCTGCGCTCGATCACCGCGTGGCGCGGTGTCAGCACTGACCAGTGGGACAATTCGGGCGGCCCGGAGCGCGTTACCTTCGCGCCGAACGGCCAGTTCAGCCGCTACAGCCTCTCGTTCCTGCGCCAGCACCAGTTCAGCCAGGAATTCCAGGCGGTCGGCAGCTTCTCGGACTTCGAATATGTGGTCGGCGCCTATTATTACACCGAGCATGCGACTGAATATGCGGCGACCCCGTCGAGCAACCAGTGGAACGCTGACGGCACCGCCTATTCGATCCGCAGCCCGATCTTCGTCGGCACGGTCAATTCGGGCGGCAATTCAAGCTATCAGCAGTTCGATCCGGCCTGTAACAATCTGCTGGCCACCTCGACCGGCTCCGCGGCGGATCTCGATCATCAGTTCACGAACAGCTGTCAGTTCATCACCCGCGCCAGCGAAGCCTCCGACCATAATTACTCGGTCTTCGGCAACGTGACCTACACCCCCGGTGGCTTCGATCGCGTTCACCTCACCCTTGGCGGCCGCTACACCAAGGACAAAAGGCACGGTCAGCTTTACGTCGTGAACAACAATTATGTGACGGTCGGCGGCGTCTCCACCTTCCAGCCGGGCTTCACGCCGTTCACCTTTTCGAACAGCGTCGACCGCTTCGACCCGTTGGTGAACCTCGCGTTCGACGCGACCAAGGACATCCACTTCTACGCAAAATATGCGACGGGTTTCCGTGCCGGCGGCGCTGACGACCGTTCGCAGAAGTTCGACGCGTTCGGCCCTGAGTCGGTCAAGTCGTACGAAATCGGCGCGAAGATGGACTTCCTCGATCACAAGGTCCGGCTGAACCTGGCCGGCTACATCATGGATCGCAAGAACACCCAGTTCGATTTCGATCTTTATGATACCGATCCGACCAGCCCGACCTTCAACAGCCATCTCGAAGAAGCGATCAACGCCCAGGGCACCAACCACATCCGTGGTATCGAAGCTGACCTGACCGTGAAGCCGATCCAGGCGCTCACGCTCGGCGCTTCCTATGCCTACACCTATTGGGACTCGCCGACCGCGACCAACCCGCTGACCGGCGTGACCCAGAAGCTGTACATCGTCTACACGCCGACCAACGCAGCCTCGGGCACGATCGACTATGCGATCCCGGTCGGTGGCAGCGGCACTGAGGTCAGGGTGCACCTCGACGGCAACTATGCGAGCAGCCAGTACAGCTTCGAGGCCGAGCCGACCAAGACCGATCCGAGCTTCGTCGTGAACGGCCGGATCGCGCTGGCCGACATCGCGGTGAACGACCACAACAAGGTCACCCTGTCAGTGTGGAGCCGTAACCTGCTCGATCACCGGTACATCTATCGCCGGTCGGATGCGAACTCGTCGCCGGTGCTCAACTACAATGGCGCCACCCTGGCTTCGACCAGCTATGGCGGCATCCTCGGCGACTATGGCAACTTCAACCCGCCGCGCACCTTCGGCTTCGAGCTCAGCGCGAAGTTCTGATCCTCGAACCCGGGAAGGACCGGCCGACAAGGCCGGTCCTTCCAGAAACTGAACCTTCCCAACTCCCCGGTCGCGCTCCCCGCGCGGCCGGGATCATCTTTTGCCAAGGCTCAGATTTCGGCCGCGATCGCGCGCAGCGCCTTTTCGAAGGCCTGGGGCGGCTGGCCGCCCGAGATGAGATATTTGTCGTTGATGATCACCGCCGGCACCGCGCTGATCCCGCGCGAATGCCAGAGCTGCTCGGCCTCGCGGACTTCGGCGGCATAGGCGCCGGACTCCAGCACTTCGCGCGCAGCGGCTGGATCGAGCCCGGCCTGTTCGGCAGCTTCGACCAGCACATCATGATCCGACGGGTTCCGGCCCCTGGTGAAATAGGCCTCGAACAGAGCATGCTTGAGCGCGCTTTGCCGCCCCTCGATCCCGGCCCAGTGCAGCAGGCGGTGTGCATCGAAGGTGTTGTAGATGCGGCTCTGGTCAGTACCCGCGATGGTGAAGCCGACCGAGGCAGCGCGGTCGCGGATCGCCTGGCGATTGGCGGCGGATTGCTCGGGCGTCGAGCCATATTTCTGGGCGACATGCTCGACGATGTTCTGGCCCTCGGGCGGCATCTGGGGATTGAGCTCGAAGGGCTGGAAATGAATATCGGCGGCGATGAGATCGCCGGTGCGATCGAGCGCCGTCTCGAGCCCGCGCAGGCCGATGATGCACCATGGGCAGGAGACGTCGGAGACGAAATCGATCTTGAGCGGCTTGGTCATCGGGGCGCACCTGTCGGATTGTTCGCGGCCAATATAGGAGTGGAAACGGGAATGTCAGGGCACGAGAGGGTTGCTCGCGTCCGCGGCGATCAGGCGTTCCCTCAGTTCCGAATGGCGGTGAGGTTCGATCGCAGCAGCCACTGCACCCCGTCCGGCGCATATTCGAGCATCCCCGCCCCGCCGAGATCGCGCGCGAGGCCGTTCATCAGGCGGGTTCCGAAGCCGGCATGCTTCGGCACATGGACTGGCGGGCCGCCGAATTCCTGCCATTTCAGGACGAGGATTTCCGCGCCCTCTTCCTGCTCGATCGACCAGGCCAGCCCGACATGGCCGAGCTGGTTGGACAGCGCGCCATATTTGACCGCGTTGGTCGAGAGCTCATGCAACGACATCGACAACGCAAGCGCAGTGCGCGGCGGCAGCAGGACGTCCGGACCGTCGATGATGATCCGGCCGGTCTTCGTCCCGTGCAGCTGGGTGGCACCCATCACGATCGCGCGGATCGGGGCTGCCTGCCAGCTCGTCTGGGTCAGCAGATCATGGGTGGCGCTGAGTGTCGCGAGCCGCTCGCCGATCGCATCGCGGGCTTCTTCCGGCGTCACGACATTGCGCAGCGACTGGCTGACGATCGCCTGCACCACGGCGAGCGTATTCTTGATCCGGTGCTGGAGCTCGGCGCTGAGCAACCGGCGATGCTGCTCAGCCTCCTTTTCGGCGCTGATATCGCGCACGGTGCCGACGAATTTCTGCGCGCCGCCCGGCACCTGCGCCAGAGCGCCTCGTGCCTGGATCCAGCGCTCCTTGCCGTCGACGGGGCTGATCGTGCGATATTCCATATTGGTGGTGCCGGTGCCGCCGGGCGCAAGCGCGGCCTGGTTGATCTCGATCACACGCGCACGGTCCTCCGGATGCACCCGCGCAAGAAAGCTGTGCTCGTAATCCAGCGGCTCGTCCGGGCCATGCCCGAGCAGCTCGCGGGTCCGCGCGTCCCAGGTCATGTCGCGCAGGGCTGGCGTCGACTCCCAGGCGCCGAGTTCGCCCGCCTCGAGCGCGAGACGGGTCCGTGCTTCGCTTTCCTCCAGCGCGGTCTGCGCGTCATGCTGGGCGGTGCGATCGCGCAAGATGGTGAGAAAGCCGATCGGGGCGCCGTCATCGCCGGTGAGCGGCATCATCTCCCCGTTCGCCCAGAAGCGCGTTCCGTCCTTGCGCAGATGCCAGCGTTCCTCGGCACCGTGCCCCTTCGACAGCGCCGCCTCCATCTCGCGCGCAGGGACCCGGCCGGCGCGATCCTCCGGCGTGAAGAAGATGTCACAGTGCCCACCGAGCATCTCGGCTTCGTCCCAGCCCATCAGCCGGGTCGCACCTTCGTTCCAGCTGGTCACGACACCGCGCAAGTCCATGGTGATGATGGCATAATCGACCGCGCTGTCGAGGATCAGCCGGTGCCGCCGCTCGTCGTCGCGGCGGCGGCTCAGCGCGCGGCGCAACTCCAGCTGAGTCATCACCTGGCGCGCCAGCACCTCGAGCGTGCGCCGCTGGAACGGCGTGATGCCCTCCGGCCGGGGCTTGCGATCGAGCACGCAGACCGTACCGATCGGCAGGCCCTCGGGCGATTTGAGCAACGCGCCGGCATAGAAGCGCAACCCGTCCTCGGCGGTGACCAGCGGATTATGGACGAACCGGTCATCCTCCCAGGTATCGGGCACGACCATCGTGTCCTCCTGGAGGATCGCATGCGCGCAGATCGAAACGTCCAGCGGCAGTTCGCGCGCGCCGATGCCGATTTCAGCCTTGAACCATTGGCGCCCCTCGGCGATCAGATTGACCACCGCGATCGGCGCATCGAACGCTTCCGCCGCGAGCTGGACCAGGTCGTCGAATTCACCCTCGGCCGGCGTATCGAGGATATTGTAGCCGTCCAGCGCGGCAAGCCGGTCGCTTTCGCGCCAGCCTGATCTCGAAGGGCCGGATTTCGGGGAGGAGGTCGCTTTCATCGGCTCTTCTCATTCTGCCAATGCGACATGCATGAGCGCGGGCCTGAGACCAGGTTTCTTTACCATAAGTCAGATTAGTGGACGAATTGAAATAATATACATCAAGTTCGGTCCCTTCTCCTTCTCCGTTCCTTTCACCACGCCTCGCGCCTAGGATCAGCGCATGCGCCGTGCCGATCTGTTCGCCGGAATATCGATTGCCGGGCTGATGCTGCCCGAGGCGGTCGCCTATGCGAGCATCGCCGGGCTCGCGCCGGGGCGAGCGATCCTGGCGGCGATTGTCGGCTGCCTGGTCTATGCGATGGCCGGACGCAGCCGGTTCGCGATCGTGTCGCCGACCTCGGCCTCGGCGGCGATCCTCGCTGCGGCGCTGGCGGCAATGCCGGGCGATGCCGCGCTGCGCGGGGTGTACGCAACGGTCGCGGTGGCGATGGCGGGCGGACTGTTCCTGGTCGCCCGGGTGCTGAAGCTCGGCGGACTGACCGGCTTCGTCGCGCGACCGGTGCTGCGCGGCTTTGCCTTCGGGCTCGCGATCACCATCATCCTGCGCCAGATACCCGCGCTTGCCGGCGTCGAGGTCGCGGGGTCGAATATCGGGCAGCTGGCGATCGGGCTGGTCCGCGCCATGCCGCAATGGGATTTCGCCAGTGTCGCGACCGGGCTGGTCGCGCTGGTCGTGCTGCTCGCGCTCAGGCGCGTGCCGAAAGTACCCGCTGCCTTTGTCGTGCTCGCCCTCGGCATCCTTGCCTCGCGCGCTTTGCATCTGCCGCAGCACGGCGTTGCGGTGATCGGCATGATCGACGTAACGCCCGCCTGGCCGGTGCTGCCGCATCTGCCGTTCAACACGCTTTCGCATTTGCTCCAGCTCGTCTTCCCGCTCGTTCTGATCCTGCTCGCCGAAAGCTGGGGGACGATGCGCGCGCTCGCGCTGCGGCATGGCGACATGATCGAGCCGAACCGCGAGCTCGGCGCGCTCGGCCTTGCCAATCTCGCCTCGGCTCTGGTCCAGGGCATGCCGGTTGCGGCAGGCTTCTCCGCCGGCTCGGCGAGCGAGGCGGCGGGGGCTGCGACGCGCTGGACCGGGGTGATCGCTGCGCTGGGGCTGGCGACTCTGGCATTTGCCGCGACACCACTGATCGCCGAACTGCCCAGGCCGGTGCTGGCGGCGGTGGTGATTGCCGCACTGACCCATGCGCTCGACCTGACGCCGCTGATCCGGCTGTGGCGGCTCGACCGCGACCAATATATCGGCGTTGCCGCAGCAACCGGCGTGCTGATGTTCGGGGTACTGGACGGCATGCTGCTCGCCGTCGCCCTGTCGGTCGCGGCGCTGATCCGACGGCTGGCGACGCCGCCGCTGATCCAGCTGGGGCGGCTTGGCGACAGCCATGACTATGTCGATATCGCCCGCCATCCCGAGGCGGTGATTCCCGCCGGCGTCGCGATCTGGCGGCCGGCCGAGCCCCTTTTCTTCGCCAATGCCGAGCAGGTTCTGGGGACGATCGAACAGCGGCTGTGCGCCCAGCCCGGCCTGCACGCGGTGGTGGTCAGCCTGGAGGAGAGCTTCGACCTCGATAGCACCGCGCTCGACGCGCTGATCGAGTTCGACGCCCGCTTATGCAAGAGCGGCATGACGCTGCGGCTGGCGCGGGTGCATGATCCGGTACGGGACCTGCTCACGGTCGCCGGGGCGGAGACACTGGTGCAGCGAAGCAACTACAGTGTGGACGATGCGGTCAACGCGATCGACGCAAAGGCTTCGGCATAGCCGCAGCACCCTGATCGCGTGCCATCGACGCGAGAGCCTCGAGCAGTTTGAAGCCGACATAATCGTGCCCGTGGTGCCGGAACCGGTGATAGGCGTCCCAATAGCTGACGACCCGCGCCTGGGTGAGGCGGTGAAACTCCGGATTCTCGCACAGGAACTGCCCGACCATCGCGCGGTCAAGCAGCGGCAGGGCCGCATGGGCGTCGTCGAGAATCTCGATCACATATTCGCCGATCAACGCAACCAGGAAGGGAATGCTCCAGGGCTGGTTGAGCGTGAGGATGGTGCCAAACGCGCGCTGGCGCTCATAGCCATCCGTGCTCCTGGTCAACAGGCAATGTGCCATTTGGGCTTCGACCGACCTGACCGGTGCATCGAGCCCGAAGTCGGCGAAGTGGATGCGCTGCGGGATCAGGACCGTTTCGCCGGACACCCGCACCGCGAACTGAGGCGAGGTGTAGCTGGCCCGAACCCAGTCCATCGCCCTGCGCGCCGCGACTTCAGCCTGCGGCCCTACGCCCGGGGGAAAGGCCCGGGCGAGGATTTTCGCGTCGAAGGTGGCGGGCCGCACGGGATCGGGCATCGCAATCCCTATAGGCGATGCTCTCTCACGGCAGAAGCCGATCACTGCCACCCTTCCCCTTCACCCCGCTCTCATCCTTCAGCGCCACGCCAGTCAGCCGCCGCAACCGCGCTTGCGTCATCAACCATACAATGCTGTCCGCGGCCTGTGCATAGCCGAGCCCGTGCGGCGGGCGGATGTTGGAGATGCAGTTGCGTTCGCTGTCGAGCCGGCCGGGCCGGGGCTGCCAGGTGAGATAGGCGCCAAGGCTGTCAGGGGCGCTGAGACCGGGGCGTTCGCCGATCAGCATGACGGCAAGGTCTATGCCGAGCGCCGCGCCGATCTCGTCGCCAAGCGCGACACGAGCGTGGCGGGCGAGCACCACCGGCGCGATCCGCCAGCCGGGGAGCCGCTCGAACAGGGCGAGCAGCAGCGGGGCGGCGTGCGCTTCCACTGCAGTGGCGGAGAGGCCGTCGCCGACAATGAAGGCAACCTCGTCGCCGGTCGCCGCCAGCTTGCCCACATCCGCCTCTGCGAGCCGGCGGCCGAGATCCGGGCGTTGCAGATAGGTGGCATGGTCGGGCGCGCGGCTTGAGACGTCGATCACAGCCCGCCCGCCGATCTCGGCGCTGAACCCCTGGATATCGAACGCAGCGCCGACCGCATCCCGCGCCCGCGCATGAGCCAGCTGGAAATCGAGCAGCGCAGCGGTAGGCAGCGCCTGCCCCACCCGGCCGAGTGCGATCCGCGCCTGGGTCACCGCACGCAGGCGCGCGGCGAAATCGGGCCGGACGGGGGGCTCAGCCATTCAGGAACGCCAGCGCGGGGATCGCCTCATGCGCCAGGCGCGCGCGATCGGGGATGCGGCCATCGATGTCGAGCAGGCCGACACGCTCCATCCAGGATTCGAATTCGGGCGCCGGCCTCAGCCCCAAAGCCTCGCGCAGATAGAGCGCGTCATGGAAGCTGGTCGACTGATAGTTGAGCATGATGTCGTCGGCGCCCGGCACGCCCATCACGAAGGTTACGCCTGCCACGCCAAGCATGGTCAGGATCGTGTCCATATCGTCCTGATCGGCCTCGGCATGGTTGGTATAGCAGATGTCGAGCCCCATCGGCAGGCCAAGCAATTTGCCGCAGAAATGGTCCTCGAGCGCAGCGCGCAATATCTGCTTGCCGTCATAGAGATATTCCGGGCCGATAAAGCCGACCACCGAGTTGACCAGCAGCGGCCGGAAGGCGCGCGCGACGGCATAGGCACGGCATTCCATGGTCTGCTGGTCGACGCCGTGATGCGCATCGGCCGAGAGCGCCGAGCCCTGCCCCGTCTCGAAATACATCACATTGTTTCCGACCGTGCCGCGCCCGAGCGCCAGGGTCGCTTCATGGGCCTCCCGCAATAGCGCGAGGTCGACGCCGAAGCCGCGATTGGCAGCCTCGCTGCCGGCGATCGACTGGAAGGCAAGGTCCACTGGTGCACCGCGCTCGATCAGCTCCAGCGTGTCGGTGATATGGGTAAGGACGCAGGACTGGGTCGGGATCGCCCAGCCCTGGCGGATCTCGTCGACCAGTGAGAGCAAGGTACCGGCGGAGGCGACATTGTCGCCGGCCGGGTTGATCCCGATCACTGCATCGCCCGAACCGAGCAACAGCCCGTCGAGGATCGAGGCCGCGATCCCGGCCGGATCGTCGGTCGGATGATTGGGCTGGAGCCGCGTCGAGAAACGGCCCGGCAGGCCGATCGTGTCGCGGAACCCGGTCACGACATGGATTTTCCGCGCGACCGCGACCAGATCCTGGTTGCGCATCAGCTTGGAGACGGCAGCGACCATTTCGGGGGTTAGGCCGGGTGCCAGGGCAGCGATCTGCGCGCTGTCAGTATTGTTATCGAGCAACCATTCGCGAAACGCGCCGACAGTGAGGTGGGCGACAGGTGCGAAGGCATCGGCATCATGCGTGTCGATGATCAGTCGCGAGACTTCGTCGACTTCGTAAGGAACGACGAGCTCATTCAGGAGCGTCGATAGCGGCAGGTCGGCGAGCAGATGGCGCGCCGCGACCCGCTGTTCGGCGCTGCTTGCTGCGACGCCGGCCAGCACATCGCCCGAACGCAGCGGCGTCGCGGCGGCGAGCAAGGCGCGCAGATCGTCGAAGCGATGGCGCGTGCCGGTCCAGTCACTGTGATAGCTCGGCACTCATGCCTCCCGGGCGGGGATCGGGGCAGCGTAGCGGATGAGGCGAAGGGATCAAGCTCGGCTGGGTATCTTCGTGGCCGGCGGACGCCCGCATCAGCGCCCGCTTGCGACCGCACACGCCCTCTGTCATTCTGACGGCGATATCCGGGAGTATATCTATATGAAAGCACGTGTCTTTCTGCTCGCTTGCACCAGCCTCTCGCTTGCCGCCTGCAGCGGCGGCGGTGGTAGTGATGGCGGCGGTCTCACAGTCGGCACGCCGCCGGCCAGTTATCAGACCCTGCCCCTGACGGCCTCCGCCGATTTTCAGGTCGACAATGCCGCAGTGGTTTCCATCAACCGGAGCGCCACCCCGGCGCACGCCGACACCCTCGGCATCCATTATGATGCGGCCAGCAAGACCTATACGCTGAACGGTGCCGGGTGGCAGGACAGCTTCGGACCCGCCCAGTTGCAGACGCCGCCGGCGGGCACCACGCCGGGCGCCGATTCGTACCGCACCGGTACGGTGCCGCCGAATTTCTTCACGGTGAACAAGTCGGGCAACGACAATCCGGTCGCCGCCGCGCGCTACACCTATGTCACCTGGGGCGTGTGGACGCGCAACCAGCCCAATTCGACCATCGTCTTCGGCGTGGCCGGATATCAGACGACGGCCGCTGACCTGCCGCACACCGGCTCGGCGACCTATTCGGGCCAGGTCCAGGGCGTCGCGAGCGACGCAAGCGGTGTCTATTCGCTTGCCTCGACCAGCACCGGCGGGCTGACCGCCAATTTCGCGACCGGCACCCTGACGACCACGCTCGCGCTGTCCGGCAAGCTCACCCCCGCTGCGGCGACGGTGGATTTCGGCAGCTATACCGGCACTGCCACGATTTCATCGGCGGCCGGCTATCAGGGCACGCTCACCGGCACGACCGGCTATAATGGCAATTTCAACGGCGCCTTTTACGGCCCGGCCGCCGCCGAGACCGGCTATACCTTCACGCTCAACCGCAATGCCGGCGAGAGCGCGGCGGGCCTGTTCGTGGGCAAGAAGCCGTAGCTCACCGCGGCCGATAGCGGATCGTCGCCTGCCCCGCCGCGCGGACCGGCATGAACAGCCCCTTGCCGGTGACCGCGAGCGTCCCGTTCTCGACCTTGGTCACATCGGCCGACAGCAGGAAATCGCCCTGGCGCCGGTTGCCGATCGCCTTCCGCGCCGCGTCGAGCACCCTGGTATAATCGGGCGCGAAATCATGGCTCAGGCCTTGCGCGATGCTGTCGCGGATCGAGCCGTCCTTGAACAGGGCGATCAGCAGGTTGGTGATCGTGCTGTCCGTGTCGGTTGCGATGGCGAGCTCACGCACCCGCACCAGCTGCGAGCCCGGGACATTATAGGGGATCGCGGTCAGCCACACCTCACCCTTGGTCGCCAGCAGCGAGCTGTTCTTCGCCTTCGCCCGCGCGACGATGCCGACCGCGAGATGGCCGCCGGTCGTCGCATAGACGGTGACCTTGTCGAACCGGACATCGACCGGGCCGATGCCGGCCAGGCTGATCCCCTTCTGCGCGCGCTTCACCAGCGCGCGCAGGACGACTGGCTCGAGCTGCGCATAATCGGCGAGCACCGGGATGAAGAAATTGAGCCCGCGCTTGCCCGACACCGCCGCCGGCGGCGGCAGCGGGGTGGCGACCGGATCAGCGGGGCGATCGCCGACAAAGGTCTCGGTGGTCGCATCGGCCGAGAGCAGGAGTTCGAGCCGGCGATGATCGATATGATAGCCGCCGAAACCGAGCTGCTTCGGCGTCACGCGCATCCAGGCCGGCGGGCGCTCGCGGTTGAGCAGGATCGAGGTGAAGCCCTGCTTCCAGGCATCGGCGAGCCTGGCGCGCAGCTTGAGCTTCGCCAGTTCCCGCGGCAGGCTTTGTTCGAGGCCGGCGATCACCGGCTTCAGGCGCGCATCCGCCTTGCTCGCGAACTCGATCCGCTGGCCGAGAAAGTCGATCCCGGGCGGCGTCGTCCAGTCATAGTCGATCCGCACCTTGGCCGCGGGCGACCAGTCGCCGACGATCGAAAGCCGCGCCACGGCATGGACGACCGCATCCCCGGTCGCCGTCTTCGAGACGATGCCGCCGACCTTTTCCGCGGCGATCGTGGCATGAACCGGGATGGTGATGGTCAGCCGGTCGCCGCTGCCGCCGAGGATGAGCTTGCCGCGCTTCACCTCCCCCACCACGCGGCAGCCGAGATTGGGAAGCAGCTTCACCTTGGCGATGCCGAGGTTCACCCGCTTGGCGGCGACGCAGGTGTCGAGCTGCTTGTCGATGCTCCACAGCCGCTTCGGGACCTGGCCTTCGAGCGCACGCTGCAAATCGTCGAGCGAGCCCGAGATCGGCACCACGATCGACGACATCTGCAGCGGAAAATCGGGGGCGCCTTCGACCTTGGGCGGCGCGGGCGACCGCACCGAATGGCTGCAGCCCGACACGAGCAATATGGCCGAGATTGCCAGCAACCGATGCGAAGGTGACACAGACTGTCCTTTGATCCTGCGGCTTTACACGATGCGGGGAACGGTCGCACGAGCTGAGTTCGACGGACAGAAATGAACCCGCCGGCTGGGGGGAAGCCGGCGGGTTCGAATTTGGAGGCCGCCAAGCGGGGGGGGCAAAAGAAGCGGCCTCGTCGGGTTGAACCCGCGGCCGTGCATGTGGTTCCGTGGCTGGCCTAATTTGTTGCAGCGGCGATATTCTCGCGTCGATGCGGGAGCGCCAGGACACACAAGATTAAGGATGTGAGGTGACGCCCCGTTTAAAGCCGTGCGCTACTATCCCGGACGGGGCTGCACAGGCGGCCCAAGGGGGGATCTTGAAATCCATCGGATATCTCGCGGCGCTTGCCGCCTTCCTGGCGGTGCCAGCAGTCGCGCAGGATGCTGCGCCGCCGCCGGCCTCCGAGCCAGCCAACGCGACGATCGCGGCAAATTTACCACCCGACGCCCAGAGCGCGGTTTCGGGGATCAACGCTTTCTCGGTCGATCTCTACAAGCGCACGCTCGTCCCAGACGAAAACCTGTTTATCTCGCCTGCCAGCGTCTCGACCGCCATGGCGCTCGCCTATCGCGGCGCGGCCGGCACGACCGCGGACGAATTGCGCACCGTCCTGCACTATGGCGCCGCACCGGACGCCTATTTCCGCGCCAGCGCCGCGGTGTTCGCCAGCATGAATTTTTCGGGCAATGGGCGCACGCTGCAGACGGCCAATGCGATCTGGATACAACAGGGGATGCCGCTGAGGCCCGACTATCTAGCCGACGTGCAAAGCTTCATGAAAGCGGGGCTTTCGCAAACGGATTTCGCGCGCGATCCTGAAAGATCGCGGCGAGACATCAATGCCTGGGTTGCCGCGTCCACGCGCGACCGGATTACCAATCTCCTGCGACCGGAAGACCTTTCCAAAGATACAAGCGCAGTGCTGGTGAACGCCATATACTGGAAGGGCCGCTGGCTGGGGACGTTCGACAAGAATGATACCAAGCCCGACCCCTTCACGCGTCTCGACGGCAGCAAGGTGACGACGCCGTTGATGCATCAGCGCGCTAACTTCTCCGTGGTGGAACGGAGTGGCGTCAAGGCGATTGATCTGCCCTATCTCGGCAACGAGGCGAGCCTTACGGTGTTCCTGCCCAATTCGCCGAACGGGCTGCAAAAGTTCGAGCAAAAGCTGACGGCCGCGGACCTCACCGCCTGGTTTGCCGCGCTTGACGCGTCGAAGATGCGAGACACCGTGTTGACGCTGCCCAAGATGCATCTCGAATGGCGAAAGGACCTGGCGGACACGCTCGTCGCGATGGGCGCCGGAACCGCCTTCGCGAAGAAAGCAGACTTCTCGGGGATGGTGACCTTTCCCTATCCGGGCGCGAACCCCGATGCTGTCGGACTCAGGATCGCACGTGTCATCCACAAATCCTGGCTGGATGTCGACGAAGAGGGAGCCGAGGCGGCAGCCGCGACGGCAGTTGTGATGGAAGACATCATGGTTTCAGGCCGCAGAGCAGACGAACCGCCACCGCCGCCGCCTATCATCTTCCGCGCCGACAAGCCGTTCCTGCTCGTCTTGCGCGACAATCGCACCGGACTGATCCTCTTCATGGGCCGCTATGTCGGGCCGGCCGAGTGACGCTGAGCCGCCATCGCGACCTTGATGGCCAAGGCGTGCGCAGGGGACACGAAGCGCCATTCAGCCAAGAGCGCCATGCCCGGATTCAACATCGCTACGGACCATGGCAGGGTGTGATCGGGCGGAGCATCATCCCTCAGGCACCACCCCGCTCTTTCTCAGTTTGAATATAGAGACGGCAGGCGCTGGCTGTTCTGTCAAGAAACAGCCAGCACGCTGGCTGTTCTGCTGGCTGATAGCTGGCTGTTATTCAATAACAGCCAGCATGGTCACAAGCCTCTGAAAGCATGCGAGAAATCCGGGTTCCAGCCTCCAACATAACAGCCAGCAAAAATCTTTCCCCGGAACAGCCAGCAACAGCCAGCTCGGCTCCGGCGATGAGCCGGTTTCAGCCGCGCCCGACCGGCTCGAACACCGACCACCCGGTCCGCTGCACCAGCCGCTCCAGCGCGAGCGCGCCAAGCTGCGAATTGCCCCGCGCGTTCAGTCCCGGCGACCACACCGCGATCGATGCGCGGCCCGGCGCGATCGCCAGGATGCCACCGCCGACGCCGGATTTGCCCGGCAGGCCGACCCGGAAAGCGAATTCGCCCGAGCCGTCATAATGGCCGCACATCATCATCAGCGCATTGATGCGCCGCGCCCGCTGCGACGAGACGACGGAATAACCGGTCGCCGGGTTGACCCCGTCCGCCATCAGATAGCGTCCGGCGAGCGCGAGCTGGCGACAGCTCATCGCCAGCGCGCACTGGTTGAAATAGACGCCGAGCGTGCGCTCGACCGGATGGCGGATATTGCCGAAGGCGCGCATGTAATTGGCCAGCGCGATGTTGCGGAAGCCCGTTTCCTGCTCGGCCGCGGCGACCGCGCCATCGACGAAGATGCCGTCCTCGCCCGCCAGCGAGCGGGGGAAGCGGAGGATCTCGCCGATCGTCTCTTTCGGTTCATGATTGCCGAGGATGATGTCGGCAATGACGATCGCGCCGGCATTGATGAAGGGATTGCGTGGGATGCCGGCCTCGGTCTCGAGCTGGACGATCGAGTTGAACGCGCTGCCCGAAGGCTCGCGCCCCACTCGCTCCCACACTTTGTCCCCAACCGCGCCCAGAGCGAGTGTCAGGCTGAAGACCTTGGAGATGCTCTGGATCGAAAAAGGCTCCTCGGCATCGCCGGCCATATGACAGGTACCGTCCGCCTCGATCATCGCGATGCCGAACCTGGCCGGATCGACTGTCGCCAGCGCCGGGATATAATCCGCGACCACGCCGCGATCGGACGCGTCCGCCATTTCGGCGGCGATCTCGGCAACGATGGTTTCAAGCCCGGGCATAGGCGCTTTTAACGAGCGGCTCGCCTGTGACCAGCAATGGAATTTACGATGCCGCCGCTTGCCTTGTCCCCCGCGTCGGAGGAAGGAATGCCGGAGCCGAAAGGAAGCGGAATGGCCGACATCATCAACCTGCGCCAGGCCCGCAAGGCCCGCGCGCGGACCGAGGCTGAGGCCAAGGCCGCTGCCAACCGGGCACGCTTCGGCCGGACGGTGGCGGAAAAGCGGGCCAGCGAGGCCGAGGTCCGGCGCGCCGAAACGCTGCTGGACGGGGTGAAGCGCGACGACTGATCGGACACTCCCGCCAATAACCAGCGCACCGTGATCGGCGGCCATTTGTCGGACGACATGACCCAGGGCTATGGCCCCGAGGAATATCTGCTCCACCGCGCGATTGCCGGCATCTACACCGTCCAGGCCAATGTGTTCGCGCCCGACCGGCTCGATCCAAATGGTGCCTCAGTGCTGAGCGCACATCTCTTCCGCAACTAGGGCCGCCCCGACCAGAGCGAGGAAGCCGTCGACATCGAACTGACCCGCGACGAGAAGGGCTCGAAGATGATCGGGCGGATCGAGGTGCCGAAAGCAGCGGAAAAGAAGCCCTGAACGTCAGACGGTGGCTGAATTGCCATAGCCGGCGCGGCCGTCACGCGGCCATGCCGGCATGTGCCTGGCTTCGACCCAGCCCTGCTCCCCATGATTGCCCTGCTCGCAATCGCCGAATCCCCAGCGCGCGGCGAAGACGAGCCGGACGCTTTCGGCCAGGGTCCGCACGCCGAGCTTCTTCATCATGTTCGCGCGGTAGATCTCCACCGTGCGGGGACTGATGCTGAGATCATAGGCGATCACCTTGTTGGCCTGGCCCTCGAAGAGGCGCCGCAGCACGTCGCGCTCGCGGCCGGAGAGGTGCTCGATCTTCTCGCGCGCCGCGCTCTCCACGCACGCCGCCGCGCGGTTCGCCTCCAGGCGCTCGAACGCCGCGTCGACCATGGCGAGCAGCACACTCTCCTCATAGGGCTTGGGCACGAGATCGACCGCGCCGGTCTTCATCGCCTGAACCACGAGCGGCACCCTGGTCGCACCGGTCAGGAGCACGGGGAGGATCTTGTCGTCTTCCTGGGCACGCAGCGCATCGAGCACCGCCAGGCCGCTCATATCCGCCATTTCGAGCTCGAGCAGCAGAACCCCTGGATCGAGCGCGGCGACCGCGGCGAGGAAGGCGCTGCCAGTCTCGAAGCTGCGCACCATCATGTCGGGACGATCGCCGAGCAGCCGCGTGACCGACGTGCGCACGTCAGGATCCTGATCGAGCAGATAGACACAGCGCATGATACACTCCGGCGCAGACACCCTGGGAACTCGCGGCAACCTGAAGGGTTGCCAGGACGAATGGGGAACATGGTTAATAGGAAGTTCATGATAGCGCGGCAGGAATCCACCGCATTTCAGGGGTTTTACGTACGGACTTTCCTGCAGATCATAGCTGCAGGCGCCAACGCCCCGGTCGCTGCGCGTCAGTATTTCTCTCGATTGTGGAGCAGGAAATCGGCCGGATAAAAGCACTCGTTAACCAGCGGTCATTAAAGCTTCGCGATCGGGCATTTTCTGGGGGCGGCACCGCCGTAATTTTTCGCATGACGATAAACTGGAATGTCGGTGCGCTCGAGCGACAGCTCAGGACGAGCGGACAGATGTTCGAAGCGGCCTTTCACGCAGCGGCGATCGGCAAGGCCATTGTCGCCGTGACCGGCCATATCGTCGAAGCGAACGCCTCCCTGGGGGAAATGCTCGGCTATCCCGCCGAAGCACTCCGGGGCATGCACTTCGCCGACTTCACCCATCCCCATGACATACAAACCGATCTCCACCTGTTCGAAGCCGTGATGAACGGCGAGCGCGACAGCTATCAGCTCGAGAAACGCTATCTCCATCGTGACGGCCGCACGATCGATGTCCTCCTCAGCGCCACGCTGGTCCGGGAGGAAGACGGCACGCCGATCCAGTTCATCTCCGAGATCGTCGACCTGACCGAGCGCAACCGGGTCGGCGTCGAGCTCGAACGGGCCAATGCCAGCCTGCGCAAGCAGGTGATCACTGATCATCTGACCGGCGTCTATAACCGGCGCGGCTTCGAGGAAGCGCTTTCAGCGTCGCGCGCGAACGAAGTGGCGAGCGTGTTGCTGATCGACCTCGACGACTTCAAGGTCATCAATGACCGGCTCGGCCACCGCGCCGGCGACATCGTCCTCGCCGAGGTCGGCAGGCGCCTCCCCGCCCTGGTCCGCACCGGGGATTTCGTGGCACGAGTCGGCGGCGACGAATTCGGGATCATCCTGTACGGTGCCGACAGCGCCCTCACCGAGGAGACTGCGGCGCGCGTCGTCGGCCATCTCGGCTCGGTCTTCGAGGTCGAGGGCGACCTCGCCAGTATCGGCGCCAGCGTCGGCGCCTCGTGCTCCGGCCCCGACGGCGCGTCGCTCACCCAGCTTGTCGCCCGCGCCGATACCGCGCTCTACGCAGCCAAGCGTGCCGGGCGCGGCACCTGGCGGCTCGCGGCCTGATCTCCCTCATACTACGCTATTGCCTCGCCAGCCTATCGGGCTATCACGCCCGCGAACTCAGGAGCGGAGCGGATGGAAGGACATGCCCGGGCGGCACATCTGCCGTTCCCCAATTTCGTCCTGGATTTCGTCCCGCGATTCAGCGGACCGGACAGCGCAACGATCCAGTCCCGCCAACGCGCGACACTGACCCTGATCGCGGCTTTCTGGCTCTTCACCTTCACCGTCCTGTCGGTCCGCGCCGTCTTCTGGGAAACATTGCCGTTCAATGTGCTCGGGCCGCGCCGCTTCATAACGGCTGCGTTCGGCACCCTGTTGTGCCTCCTCATGGTGCGGTTGCTCAGCGAGCTGCGCACCAGCTCCTTTCCGCGCTGGATCATGTGGGGAATGGTCGGTGCGCTCGCGATGGCCGTATCGCTGACCAGTTTCAGCATGACGATGAACCGGATCCTCGCCCCCTTGCCCCGTACGGTGCTGCCCGGGCTGCCCGAACTCGTGCAATGGGTGCTGATCTGGTTCGGCTATTGCCTCGCCTGGACCGGGACACACCTCGCGCTGACCTATCATTGGGAAGTGGAGGACGAGCAGCAGCGCACCGCCGCGCTGATCGAACTGGCGCAGGAGGCGCAGATCGCTGCGCTGCGCTACCAGGTCAATCCGCATTTCCTGTTCAACACGCTCAATTCGATCTCGGCGCTGGTGATGGAGCAACGCAACGAGGACGCCGAGACGATGCTCCTCAACCTGTCCGCCTTTGTACGGACGACGTTCGCCAAGGATCCGCGTGCGCTGATCCCGCTCAGCGAAGAGATCGCGCTGCAGCGCCTCTATCTCGGCATCGAGGAAACGCGCTTTTCGGAGCGCATGAAGGTCCTTTATGAAATCCCCCAGGAACTCGCGGGCGCGCGCGTGCCGACCCTGATCCTGCAGCCGCTGGTTGAGAACGCGCTGCGCCACGGGGTCGGCGAATCCGAGACGATGACGATCGTGCGGATCTGCGCGGCGCGGCGCGGCGGCCGGCTCCATCTCGTCGTTGAGGACGATGGCGCGGGCGGACGCAAGACCGGCGGGACCCGGCCGGACAGTGGTGGGCTGGGGCTGAATAATGTCCGCGATCGGCTCCGCGTGCATTTCGGGGAAGAGGCGAGCTTCGAGGCGAAGCAACGCAAGTCGGGCGGTTTCCGCGTCGACATCACCTTGCCGTTCCAGGGCCCGGCATGACGCCGTTGCGCGCAATCCTGGTCGACGACGAACCGCTCGCGCTCGGCCGCCTCTCGCGCTCGCTCGCGGCGATCGACGGCGTGGAGATCGTCGCGACGACGACCAGCAGCAGCCAGGCCGTGCACATGATCGCCGAAGCGCGTCCCGATATCATATTCCTCGATATCGCGATGCCGGGGCTGAACGGTTTCGAACTGGTCGAGCAGCTTCCCGCTGACGACATGCCCGGTGTCATTTTCGTTACTGCCTTCGATACGCACGGCGTGCAGGCCTTCGGAATCGATGCCGTCGATTATCTGCTCAAGCCCGTCGCCCAGGACCGGCTGCGTGTGTCGGTCGGCCGTGCCCGAGCGTGGATCGATGGCCGCGCCAGCCAGCGCGCTCGCATGAGGGACCCAGCCGAAAAGATCGAGCGGCCCGGCGCGCCAATCGACAGCCTTTGGGCGCACCGCCACCGCGAGGTCGTCCGGATTGCCATCGACAGCGTCGGCTGGATCGAGGCCGAGGGCGACTATGTCCGCCTGCACACCCCCGATGGCGGCGGGCTGGTGCGAATGACGCTAACCGCGCTCGAAGCGCAGCTCGACGACACCGTTTTCATTCGCGTCCACCGTTCGGCGATCTGCCGGCGCAGCGCGATCACCGGGCTGCGGCGCAAACCGACCGGCGCGCTGGTCGCCTCGCTCGCCAATGGCGATGAGGCGCCGGTGGGGCGAATGTTCGGCGGCGGGCTGAGGACCTTGATGCGACGGGTGCAGGGTTAAGGTCGTACTGGCGCTCGGTCGCGCCGGCTTTGCTGAGGATGACAGCTTTTCGAATTGGGATGATGAAGGCCGAATGTTAATCCATGTTGGCCCAATGGAACAAAATACAGGCTAATTACCGTAGTTTCTAGGACGTTCATCGCGCTGCAGTGACGACTATCGCATGCCGTTGGCGCGGGACTCCGCAGCTGAATAGTCCCAAGGACAAGGTGAAGCGGGAACAACCCGCCGGACGTTAGCGGGAGTTCCCGCGGCAACATGCCCCCGTTGCCGCGGAGTTTTCGCTAGCGGCCGCCTGCCGGAAGACAAACCGAAACGAAGAACGGAGAGCATCTGTTCGAAAGACCGGCCTTCGCCGGAGGTCGTCTTGCTGATATGGGAGGTGGCGATCACCTCGCAGTACAAAAGGGGTTGGTAGAGTTGATGACAGCCTTGCGCGCGAAGGGCCTCGCACGCACGGCCGGATGCCAGGATATGAGCGATGCCATGGTGCGCGCCTCCATCCGCGTTCGGCTCGTGAGTCTTCCGCACGTCCCGTGCGATGCGGAGGCCGTCACATGCGTCTGATGAATCGCGGTGCGATGGTCGCTGCCGCCACGCTGCTGATCGCGGCCCTTCCCGCCCCGGCATGTGCTTATGGCGGACCTGGCCTTGGACTCGGCATAATCTCCGCAGTCTTCGGCGTGCTTGGCGCGCTTCTGCTCGGATTCATCGCTGTGCTCTGGTATCCGTTCAAGCGCCTGATCCGCCGGATGCGCCGCACCTCGCCAGCGCCCCTTGTCCAGCCTGACGCCGCCGAGCCCGATCTCGAGTCGTGACGGCCACGCTCCTCCTGTTCGTCGCGACGATCGTCACGATCGAGCTGGCGCGGCGTCTCCACCTGCTCAAGCAATTCGCCGAGATGGCGGCGGTCAGCCATCGATCGATACGGCTGTTGCCGCGCACCGGCGTTTCGGAATGGGCGAAGGAGCGCGCGATGCGGCTGACCGCGCTCAAATTGCTCGGCACCTCGCTGCGCGCCGGCATGCTGCTCGCGGCTGCGGGGGCGCCGCTCGCCCTCGCGCTGGTGTTGACACGCGGCACGGCCGGTAACTGGACATCGCGATCCCTGTTGGTCGTGGCGACGCTCGCCTATTCCTTCGCGCGCCGCCGCGCCACCACCCGCACCTGACAGGCACCCGCACTGCCCATATTGGGCGCACTCAATCTACATTGAGATTTATCAATCTCGTCATCGATCCGTAACGCATCGGTAACGAATATGACGCCCGGCGGAGCTACCCGCCCCCTCGACAACCGGGGGAAATCTCATGACCAGAACAGCTTCGCTGCGCGCGGGTTGCGCCTTTTTCGCATTGGCAATCAGCGGCCTGGCCGCGCAGGCGGCATCGGCCGAGACAGTGCGCGGGCGAATCGTCGATGAGGCCAAGCGCACTGCGCTGCCCGGCGCGACCATCCGGGTCGATGCGACCGGCGCGACCGCGACCGCCGCGGCCGATGGCAGCTTCTCGATCGACGGCCTGCCCGCCGGCACCCAGCATCTGACGGTCGATTATATCGGCTATGACAGCAAGACGATCGACCTGGAGGCAAGCGCCGACCCCGCCGCCACCGATATCGGCCTGACCAGCCAGGTCGCCGCGAACGACATCGTCGTCACCGGCAACCGCCTCGCCGAGCGTCGCGCGTTGCAGACCAAGAAGTCGGCCGACAATTTCGTCGAGGCGCTCTACGCCAATGATGTCGGCAAGCTGCCCGACCAGAATGTCGCTGAGGCGGTGCGCCGCCTGCCCGGCATCACTGTCGCCAATGATCAGGGCGAGGGCCGCTATGTCATCATCCGCGGCATCGATCCGAACCTGATCAACGTCACGCTCAACAGCCAGACCCTGCCGGCGCCGGAGCCCGCCGGCCGCGTGGTCAAGCTCGACGACATCCCCTCCTCGCTGATCGCGGCGGTGGTGGTGACCAAGTCGCTGACCGCGCAGCAGGATGCCAATGCAGTCGGCGGCGCGGTCGACATCCGCACCGTCAACGCGTTCGACCGCAACAAGAGCTTCTTCCTCGATGGCCGCGGCGCGGCCGGCTATTACAAGCTCAACGGCAAGACGCCCTATGAGCTGGACGGCCAGATCGGCGGCATTTTCGGCCAGTTCGGCGCGGTGATCTCCGTCAATTATTCGAGCCGGCCGATCGAATCCGAGAATTTCCAGGGCTCTTCCAACTGGGTGATCCCGCCGGCTTCGACCGGCGCGAACCAGAGCTATATCGTCCCGGACCAGAACGGCCTGCGCGACTATAATCTCACGCGCACCCGGCTCGGCGTGGTCGGCAATTTCGACTGGCACCCAAGCGACGATGTGAAGATCTATCTGCGCAGCAGCTATTCCAAATTCACCGACCATGAGACGCGCGACCAGAACCGGCTCAGCGGCGAAAAAGCCTTCAGCAACCAGACCGCCACCACCGGCACCTTCACCGCCGTCGGCACCGTCCTGGTCCGCCGGCGCGAGGAGAATGACAACACCAAGTCGATCACGCTCGGCGGCGAGTTCAACCTCGCCGGCGGCACGCTGGAAGCCTCGGGCGGCTGGACCAAGGCAGTGAAGATCGATCCGATACGCAGCGAATACACCTTCTCCACCGCAGCCTCGGCGAGCAAGACGCCGATCACGGTGAATTATGATCTCGCGACGTCGCCGGTCTACACATTCGCCGACTCCGCGGGCGTCTTCTCCAACCCGTCGCGCTTCGGCCTGACCAAATATAATCTTGAAACCCGCCAGGCGTTCGAGGAGTTGTGGCAGGGCCGGGTCGACTACACCATGCCGATCGGGCTGGGCGACGATTCATCCATCAAGGTCGGCGCGAAATATCTCGATCGCCACAAATACAACAACCAGGACAAGCTGGACTACACCAACAAGAACGCCACCGCCTGGTATCTCGATACGGTCGGCTATCTCGGCGATCCGACCTTTTATGACGGCATGTTCAAGATCGGCGAGCGGATCGATTACTTCAAGGCGCGGGCCTATGCCGATGCCCATCCCGGCGTAATCACGCTGGATTCCGCCGCCACCGTCTCGGACACCCTCGCTTCAGATTATGACGTACATGAATCCGTCAGCGCCGGCTATGCGATGGCGACGCTGAAGTTCGGCGGACTGACGCTCGTACCCGGCGTCCGCGTCGAGCATACCGAGGACAAGACCAGCGCAAAGCTCGTCAAGGCGGCTGGCTCGACCGTCAATGACGGCTATAACAGCTTCGGCAACAAGCAATATACCGACTGGTTCCCGGGACTGAACGCCAAATACGAACTCCAGCACAATCTGCTGCTGCGAGCTGCCGTCACCACCTCGATCGGCCGGCCCAATTATGCTGATCTCGCGCCCTATGTCCTAGTGGGAGACGTTCAGGGTACCACCCAGCTACTCACGATCGGCAATCCGAACCTGAAGCCGTACAAGGCAGTCAACCTCGATGCGTCGCTGGAATATTATCTGCCGGGCCAGGGCCTGCTCTCGGCCGGCTTCTTCTACAAGCATATCGACAACCCGATCTATGTTCAGCAGGTCGCGATCGTCAATGGCACCTATGCCGGGCTGACCTATGCCAGCGCGCTGGTTTCCGAGCCGCTCAATGCCGATGACGAGACGATCCAGGGCGTCGAGGTGAACGGCCAGGTCCAGCTCACCTTCCTGCCCTCGCCACTCGACGGTTTCGGCGTGTCGGCCAACTATACCCATGTCGCCGGCCATGCGAATGCCCCTTCGATCCGGGCGGGCAACATCCCGCTGTTCGACCAGTCACACGACATCGGAAACGTGCAGATCTTTTATGAGAAATATGGCTTTGCCGCGCGCGTCGCCTTCTCCTATCGATCGGCCTATCTCGACACTTTCGGGGGCGCCAGCGCCGCAGCCGACCAATATACCGACGCCAACGGCCAGGTGGATTTCCACGCCAGCTATCAGGTCGTGAAGCAGGCGACGGTCTTTTTCGACGCGACCAACCTCACCGACGCGCCGTGGCGCCGCTATATCGGCACGCCCAGCCAATTGGTCGAGCGCGAGCGCTACAGCTTCCTGCTACGGGGCGGCGTGCAGGTCCATTTCTGACGGGATGATGGCATGAGAAAACTGATCTGGTCGCTGGCGGCGCTCGCGCTGGCGACCAATGGTGCCGCCGCGGCGGCGCCGGGCCGTGGCGCTCCGCAAAGGGGGACGATCGAACGCATCGTGCTGCTGATGCGCCATGGCGTCCGCCCACCGACCAAGGCCCAGCCGATGGCGGCGGGGATCGCGGTCGACGCCTGGCCGGCCTGGCCGGTCAAGCCGGGCTATCTCACCCCGCATGGCGCTGAGGCGGTCAAGCTGCTCGGCGGGTTCGACCGGGCAGTGCTGGCAAAGACGCTGTTCGCCGGGCACGGCTGCCCGGCGGCGAGCGCGGTCTCGGTCTATTCCGACAGCGACCAGCGCACGATCGCGACCGGAGATGCATGGTTGGCGGGCTTTGCCCCCGGCTGCGGCCTCGCCAATCAGCATCATGCCCAGGACGATCCCGACACGCTCTTCTCACCGATCGACACCGGCGCGGTGCCGTTCGACCCCGCCCGCGCCAATGCGGCGGTGACGGCCAATCTCGGCCCCGGCAGCCTGGCCGCGGTCGAGGCGAAGCAGCGCGACGCGCTGGCAATGCTCGACCGCATCCTGTGCGGGCCGAAGCCCGTCGCGGGCTGCGGCGTGTCGGACAAGCCGAGCGTGCTGGTGCCGGCGGATGCCGGCACGCGGCCCAAATTCAAGGGCGCGCTCGATCTCGGCTCGACCGCGGGCCAGATCCTGCTGCTCGAATATGCCGAAGGCAAGCCGATGGCCGAGGTCGGCTGGGGCCGTGCGAGCAAGGCGGATATCGCCGCCGCGAGCGCGCTCCACGCCGTCGAATATCATGTAGTGGCGCGTCCCGACTATGTCGCGGCGAGCAACAGTGCGCTGATCGCGAAACGCATGGTGGCGGCCCTGACTGATCCGAGCGCTGCGAAACTCACCCTGCTCGTCGGGCACGACACCAATGTCGCGGCGCTGGCGGGCCTGCTCGATCTCCACTGGCGCGCGCCGGGCTTTGCCGCTGACGACCCGCCCCCGGGCGGCGCGATCGGGTTCGCACTGGTGCGCGACACCAAAGGCAAGCGCTTCGTGCGCGCGCTGTTCCGGTCGCAATCGCTCGACGGAATCCGTGCGCTGGCACCGGTCCCGGCGAACGCAGTGACGGTCCTGGCGATCCCGGGTTGCCGCGAGGTGCCGGGCCTCGGCTGTCCGGCGGCGGCATTCACGGCGTTGGTGAAGCGGCGACTCGGAAACTGGGGCGATAAATAGATTCGCGCAGAGGCGCGGAGGCGCGGAGAGCCCGATTGGAGGCGGATTAGCTCTTTCAGTTTCGAGAGTTGGGAACGAGAAGTCAGTGCCAAAGGTCCAGCCGCCCCCTCTCTGCGCCTCTGCGCGAACATCACGGCGGTACGGTCAGCCTCAACTCTTGAAAGTCGATTTGGCCTGATCGTCTCCTCTTCCCTTATGTTCCCTTTTCGTTCTAAGCTGCGCGCATGCCTCGATTCGCCCCGGACCCCGCCCTTATCTCCACCGCCAAGGCCGCGATCGCGGAATCGCCCGGGTGGGTGCGGGTCGGCCTGACCTTCGGCAACCAGCGGTTACGCGAGGAAGCGCTCGAGGCGCTCGCGACAACGGTGGTGGAGCGGCTTGAGAACCCGCCGGCCCCTTATGATGCGGATCAGCTGGGATTGGGGTTGTAACTGCGGGTCGTTTACGCCTGCAGGCCGCGCTCCAGCCTTTTCTTCATCTCTTCGATTCCCACGCGATCGACCGCGTCGCTCCGGTCGGCGGCGCCGATGATGTTCGAGATATGGCCGATCATCTGGCCGATCAGATCGAAGCTCTGCAGCGTGACGGCGTGGCGCTGCAGCACGATCGGGTCGTTGGCGAGCTGGTCGCCGACGCCGTCGAGCACGCGGCGGATATAGTCGAGCTCCCCGGCCAGGCGAATCTCGAGCTCGTTCCCCGACTTCGAAAGCGGTTCGGTGTTTTCCGGCTTTGGCTTGAACAGAAGATCGAATACGCCGTCCCGCCGCGCCTGCGCCTGGATCCGGTCGATTTCCTGCTGCTGTCGGATGCGGTCTTCTTTTGCGGTCATCGAGCTCTACCCGGCGCCGGATGCGCCCCCCGATGATCACGCTAGCGCCAGACCTTTGTAAGACAGGTTAACGCGGCGCACCCTATATGGACGCTATGCTGGCGCCCTATTTGGGCTCCGTGAACCGCTTCACCTTCACCGGCAGATCCTTGCCCTTGGTCCGCCGTGAAGGGATCTGCACAGGATGTTTCTTCTTCCATGCGGCGAAGGTCATCGGGCCGTCAGGCGTGTCGATCATCAGATCGTCAGTCGAATCAGTCATCGGCGACGGCTCCCGGGAGGGCGGATTGAGATGTCTGGCAAGCGGGAAAGGCGGTTTCTTGATCCAGGTTGTTCCGGATGGCCAACGATACAGCCAAATCGGCGCAGATTAACCCCAAACCCGTATAACGCACGAGCGGGCGCAACGTTCCGTTAACGCTCCTGCTTTATACAGGTGTTTATGTTCAAAGCATTGCTCTTTGCCACCATGTTTCTTGTGATGGGCGATCTGGCGATCGACCATGGCGAGAACACCAAGCGTGTGGTCGAAATGGGCGCGCGCGCCGGGCACGGTATCGCGGCCTGGGGCAGCAATTCGATCTTCACGAAATAAGCGCTCCGGCATCAGCCCGCCCGCCTAGTCAAGATCCCGATACAGGTCCTCCTCCTCATCGTTGCGCCGTTCGTCGCGATAGCGTGAGGGATCGAGCCAGCCCGGCAATGCGCGGGGCATCACCGGCTCGGCAAAGGTGCAGGCGAGCGCATCGGCATCATCGGGCGAGGCGAGTCCCCTGCCCTTCATGTGCTTCTTCTCCTCCAGCCGCACCGCCTGATCCGCGTCGAAGCCATATTCGGGCCCGGTAAGATCGTCCTCCAGCCCCTGGTGATCGGGGATGCAGCCGCCTTCCAGCCAGTGGCGCATATTGGTCCACATCTCGGCGCGCTTGTTGGCGACGCGGATGCGCGTGCCGCCTACCCAATGCGCCTCGCGCACCCGGTTGCTGCCGAACCAGACCTCGAACACATTCTCGACGCCGAGCTGCCGCAGCCGATCGACCACGCCCGCGCCGATATTGCCGGCATCGACGAAGATCGCATCGGGCTTCCACCGCGCCGCCGCCAGCGCGATATCGCCGGCGAGCGTCATCGAATCGCGCTGGTGCCAGCGCTGCCAGGGGCGCGAGCGCGCATCGCGGCCGCAGCGAATGGCGAGCGTCGAATGATCGTCGCCAAACCGCGCGCAATCGACCCCGAAGATCACCGGATCGGTGCCCAGCGCCGGGCCGATATCACGCACCCGCGCCGCCGCAACGCTCGCCCGGTCAATGAACTGCATCGACGAGGCAGCCGGAAACTGCCCGAGCACGCGCACCTTCACGATGTCGCTGTCGAGGCCATAGGTATCGACCAGTTCGTCGAGATAGGGTTTGTTGGTGCCCTCGACCGTGCGGCTGTCGATCTGCGCGGTGTTCCACAGGCCACGATGGCGGCCGAACAGGGTGCGGAAACTGCCCGTATTCTGGGTCGGGTTGCCAAAGGCGAGGAAGATGATCTCGGTCTCCTCGTCGGTCAGCGCACCGAGCGCCACTTCCCACACTTTCGCGTCGATGCCGCTGGCCTCGTCGAAGATCAGCACGATGCGCTTGCCCTTGTTGTGCAGGCCCGCGAACGCCTCGGTATTGTTGGTCGACCAGGTGACGAGGTCGGCGCGCCAGCCGCGCTCATGCCCCTTTGCGGTCGAGACGAGCGCAGTGGCGGTCGGCGCGAACCAGCCGGCACTGATCGACAGGTTCGACCATTTGCTGATCTCCGGCGAGGTCTTGGTCAGCAGCTGGCTCTCGGTATTGGCGGTGATGATGATCCGCGTGTCCTCGCAGGTATCGAGCGCCCATTTCACCACCATCCCGATCAGCGCCGATTTGCCGATGCCATGGCCCGAGGCACGCGCGATGCGGCACGGCATGAAACGCGTCTCCGGGTTCCTCAGATGCGCGCCGATCGCCTCAAGCACGTCGCGCTGCCATCGCCGCGGCCCGGTCTCGCCCGCGAGGACGCCCTCGCCCCAGGGATAGGCGTAGAGGACATGACCAAGCGGATCATGGGTATAGCCGGCTATATCTTCGGCCAGCGTCGCCACGGCGGGATCGACCTTCGTCATTCCCGCCCCTCCGCCACCTGACGCCGCCGCCTGGCGATCACCGTGGCGAGATCGAGCACATTGAGATCGACCTCGACCTCCTGGCGCGGCCGGCCCCAGCCGCGATCGAGCAGCGCGACCGCCGCGGAAATGCGCGCGGCTTCGCTCCCGTCGCCTTCCATGATCCGGACCAGCGCGTTGATCGCGCCCTTGGTATGCCGACGGGCCAGCGCGGCAAGCGTGCGGCGCTCGGGGGCGAGCATCCGCGGCCGCGGTTTGGCGGGAACAGTCATTGTTTTTCATCTCCTTTCACGGCCGGGACGGGCGGCTCGGCCATTGCCTTCAACCGGGCCTGCCATCCGGCCCAGACCAGCGCGCCCAGGAAATCCTGCACACTCAGCCCCTCGCGCCGCGCGGCGACGATCATCTCGCGCGCAAGGTCGGGCTTGCGCTGCTGCACATAGGAGAGCGGCACCGCCGGCGCCGCGCGCGGCCGCGGGCCGCTGCGCCAGTGCGGCGTCTGGTTGCCGACCGCCGCCGTCCTTTTCCCCGTCGACAACACAGTGATCCGCCGCGTCCGCTGGAAGCGCTCGACCAGGATCAGTCCGCGCCGCTCGAGCCTTTGCACCAGATGGACCGTGGTCGAAATCGAGTTGCAGCCGGTGCGTTCCTGGATGTCGTCCGCAGTGGGCGCCGGGCGCCCGGCCTCGGTCGCCTCGGCGATCAGCGCCAGCGTCTCGCGCTCCATCTCGGGCAGGTCCTCGGTCCTGATCATGCCGCCACCTGCGTCGCGATCGTGCGGGCCAGCGCGCCGATCGGCACCGGCGGACCGCTGCCGCGCCGCGCCGGCCACGGCGCCGACGCACCCTTCGCCCAGGGCATGGCGTCGAGCTGGGCGAGATAGGCGGCGCGCTGCGCCTCCGACATGGCCGGCGCTGCCCGCACCGCCCCCTCCCCCAGTTCGAGCGCCTTCAGGAAATTCCCCGGGCTTTCCAGCAGCCAGCCGAACGTCGCCTTCCAGCCGCGCGCATTGTTGCCGCAATGGAAGCGGCTCGCGGCGATATTGGCGATCGCGTCGAACACTGCCTGTTCGCCATGCGCCTTGGCGCGCTGGGCGAGCTTCGCCTTGCGGCTTGCATCGAGCGGACGGGCCTGGCTCAGCCCGACGCGTGCCGCAGCCGCATTCCAGGCCGTCACCGCCCGCTCCGACAGCAAGGGAGCATTCGTCTCGAAGGACAGGGGCAGCAGCGGGGCGGCGTCGATCCCGCCACAATCCGGGAGGGATGTCTGTGCAGCTTTGGTACGCTCTCTGTAGCGCGCCTGACGCTTCGCGCCGGTGGATCGCGTGTCAGCCGCCGTCTCCATCGCGGCGATCGCCCGGACCAGCTGCTCAGCCGGCATTCCCGCCGCGATCATATGCTCGATCGCTATGGCAATGACACCCATCATTTTCTCCCAGGACACGGATCACAAGCGGGTGATCGTGAGTGATGACTGGCTGATCACAGGCGGAACCGCGCTGCGGCTTGCCGAAAGAAGGGCGCCTTCCTCGCTGCCCGCCGAGAATCATTGCCAGGGGAATATTGCTACGATATTTGTAGCATTTTGGCAAGAGGAAATACGCTATGCGTTGCGGCTATCGACCAGAAACCACAGCGGGGCGCTACCGCAATATGCTTGGATCCAAAGCCCTTCTCGCCGAACTCAGCCACCTCAAGGCGCAGGGGCTGACGACCAATGCGAAGCTGTCGCGGCTGCTCGAACTTCCCTCGTCGCGCATCGCCGAGATCTTCGCCGGCAAGCGCCAGGTGACGATCGACGAGATGAAAATCCTGGTCGAGCATTTCGGACTCGAAGGCGCATCAGCGCCTAATGCAGCGACACTCGAGCCGATCCTCGATGCCCTGCTCCCGCTCGCGCCGCCGGGAAAGCTGACGGATCAATCGCGGCGAGCCTTAGCCGAAGCGCTGTCATATGGTCTCGGGCTGCTAGGAGCGCCGTCTGCCAATCCGGCCAGCCAGGATGCGCTAAAGGTGGCTGCGCGCGCAGCAGCCGTTCGATTTCGCGAGACAGCGCAAGCATCGTGACCCGGCACAAGGCGCAGTCCAGATAACAGGGCGCGCAGCCGTTGACGCATTCCGGGCTGTCGAGCTCGATCCTCTCCATACTATGCGCGACTCCGGCCGATGTTCTTATTTTGTTCTGACCGGGGAAATCCAACTTGTCTAGGATTTTTCCTATGAGCGGACTGCCGAACGCCTCCCTTCCCGTTTCCCCGGGCGAAGGCCCGGGCCCAGTTGGGGGGCGTTGAGGACAAGCGTTGCGGATCATCATATCTGCCATCGCGGCTGGACGCGGCATTCGGGTCGATATGTCCCGCGTCGGCCTGAGGCCTTGAAGAAACAAGGCCGAATTCAACGATAAGAGGGCGGCGACTCCAGCCGCCGCCCGAGGATGGTTGCCGACAGAATCAACGGCAGACGCGTACCCAATGGTGCCAGCGCCATTCAGTCCAGCAATGCGGGTAACGCCAGCCATAGCCATAATAGCCGGCGCGCCAGCGCGGGCCGTGCCAATAGCGGCCTCGGTCCCAGCCGCGATCGCCATGCCAGCCACGATCGTGCCAGCCGCGATCGCCATGGCCGCGGTCGCCATGCCATCGTTGCGCCTCCGCGCTGGTGCTGAAGGTCATCGCGGCAACCACAAGGCCGGTTGCGGCGAAGATATGGGGAATCTTCATCGTCCTTTCCTTTCGCCCGGGGATCGGGCCACAGGGAAATTACGCTTTTCCGCGGCACTGGTTGCTGAATGCGTTGGTAATCCGCCGTACAGGCGCGCGATTCAACCGCATCGCCGCGTGGTGCATATGCTGCCCAGGGACGCCCAGAAGCCCGACCCGCTCTTTCGCATCGTCGGCTGAATATCAGCGCTGTGGCATCGGTCGCAGCCTGCGCGTCCATTTCCCTGTTAATTCCCTGTTCCGGCCGGCCGGGATGGCCGATGCACCAGGCAACTATCTGCGAATACTAGGAATTTCTCAAATCCACCTCGGGAGACCATCAAGAAAAAAAGCATTTCCCTGATAATTCCCTGATATCGGCGGCGGAACAGGGAATTGTGCGGCGCGCCGGACGCGACGAGCATCAATGCCGGGTACAGGATCCGCTCAGCCCGACGCGCCCCGCCACGGCCAGCGCAGATTGCGGAACAGGCTGCGTCGGGACAGCGGCTCGAACATCTCCTCGGGCCCTTCCGGATCGAGCACCTCATTGTCGGCCAGCCATTGCTCGGCCTCGGTGAGCGCCGGCACCTCATAGGGGCGCAGCGTCTTGCCCTTGCCTCGCAGCGTTTCGATCGTCGCGATCAGCGATCCGCTGTTGTCAATCGTGCTGGAGACCTGCTCGACGCCGATCCCGAGATGCTCGGCGATCAGGCCATCGCGAATGCGCCGCACCTGAGTCGCCTCAGCGCCCGCACCGCGCATATCGATCGACAGATCGCATTCGGTATCGAGCCGGAGCGAGCGATTGTTGACGTTGGACGAGCCGACCCGAAGCACGCGGTCATCAGCGATCAGGATCTTGGCATGGACATAGATCGGCGTCCCGCCCGCCGTGAAGGGATGATAGATGCGCAGCCGATCCCGATGATCGCGGAGCTTCAGCGCGCGGAACAGCCGGGCGCGGGCGCTGTCCATCGCCAGCGGCTGCAGCCAGCCTTCGGCAACCACCGGATTGATGATGACGATTTCGGGCGGGTCGGCTTCCTCGAGCCGGACACCGATCCATTCGGCGATGCGGCGCGAGGCGAAATACTGGCTTTCGATATAGAGGTGCCGCCGCGCCGCCATGATCTGGTCGCGGTAAAGCTCTTCGATCTCGCGGACCGGCTGCTCGTCCTTCATCAGCGGCACTGAGCGGGCGATCGCGATATCGATCGCCGTGAAATCGATCGGCAGGCCTTTCGGCCAGCAAGGCCCTTCCACCTTGGCCGGCGGCGGCGCTTTCGCACCCGATCGCTTCCAGCGCGCCCGGCCGAGCTCGCCCAGCGCCCGGGCCGCATCGCCATCCACGGCCCAGGCGGCATCATGCCAGGGTTGCGCCGGCTTGCCGTCCGGCTGGGTCCGTTTCGGATCGTCGTCGCGGTGCTCGCGCGTATCCCAGCGGTTGGCCGTCATGTCGATCCCGCCGCAAAAGGCGAGGCAATCGTCTATCACGATCAGCTTCTGATGGTGCGAGGCGCCGGTCGGATGATGCCCGTCGAGCCGGGCATGCATGCGTTCGCGCCTGATCCAGCCAAGCAGGGCAAGCAGGGTCTGGCCGTGCACCAGGGTCTTCAGCGCGCCCATATCCCAGCGCAGCAGATAGATTTCCAGGCCAGGCGTGCGATCGACCAGCCAGGACAGAAGGTCGCCGATCCGCTCCGGCCCGGTATCGCCTGACTCGGCCTCGACTTCGATGCGCGCGTCGAAATCCCAGCCGATCAGCAGGATCTGCCGCTTCGCCGCGAGCATCCCGGCGCGGGCGTGGCGGAAATAATCGGCGGCGTCGACGATGACCGCCGCATGATCGGCACGCGCGACCGCCGAGCAATTCCGCCCAGGGACGAAGAGGGTGTCGAGGCGGGCGGCGGCATCACTGTCGGCACAGGCCGCCCCGGTCAGGTCCGGTCGTTGGGAACCAGACATGCCTTATCTGGCACGGGCTGCCGCGCGTTGCGCCTTGGCCGCCTTGGCCGCACGGTGGTGGCCGATCCAGCACCCGGCGGCCGCCCCGGCGACCGCATGGCCCTTGCCGACATAATGGCCGGCCACGCCGCCCACGGCGGCGCCCTTCAGGCAGCCCTTGGCAAGGGCCGGCGAGGCGGAAAACATCATGGCAGCGGCGGCGAGGCTGAGTGCGAGACGGGACATGGCGGACTCCGTGATTGAGCTATGGGAGGGGTAACGCGCGCCGCGTGAAAACGGCGCGCGCCGCCGGTCAATTATCCTTCACGCCCACCACCGGGACCTCGACCTTCTTCTTGGTCTTCTCGACCTTCGGTACGTCGATCGTCGTCGATTTCGTGCCGACCACCAGCTCCTTGGAATGCACGTTCATCTCGGACAGGCTGCCGCCCCTGGAGAACCTCCCGCCATCGCTCTTCGTTCCAGCATCGGGAAACCGCAATATTTGTTCCGCAAACCGACGCGATCCGGCATTGCGAATCCCCCCGCTTTGGCCAATCCTGCGCCGAGTTCGCCTCATCAACCGGCTCGGTTCGCCGTCCGGAAGGAAAGACACCGGATGACTTTCTCGCTCTACGCCGCGACCATCCCCTCCTGCAGCCAGATCCTGGCCGCGCTCGGCGGGTTGCTCGTCAAGGCCGAAGCCTTCGCCGCCGAGCAGAATATCGCGACCGGCGATATCGTGCGGGCACGGCTGGCAGAGGACATGCTGCCCTTCGGCTATCAGGTGAAATCGGTCGTCGGCCACTCGCTCGGCGCGATCGAGGGCGTGCGCAAGGGTATGTTCAGCCCGGATCGCGGCGCCTGGCCTGAGGACATGGCCGGACTCAAGGCACTGGTCGCTGAGTCGCTCGCCGCACTGGCACTGATAGACCCGGCCGAGGTGGACAGCTTTGTCGGCCGGCCGATGTGCTTTTCGATGGGCGATATGCGGATGGATTTCACCGCGGAGGAGTTCCTGTTATCCTTCTCGCAGCCCAATTTCTATTTCCACGCGACAACCGCCTATGACATCCTGCGCTGGAAGGGCGTGCCGCTCGGTAAGCGCGACTTTCTCGGCCGGCCGCGCATCATCACCAGGTGAGCGTCGCGCACTTGCCGATCAATCGAGGTTGATCTCGTCGATCGAGTCATTGTCGGCCGGCAGCCCGCGATACTGGATCTTGAACCCCCTCCCCGGCTGCAGATTGGCGAAGAACGCCGCCATCCAGTCAAGCTCGTTTGACAGATGGATGGTATAGGCATCAGCGCCGCGCGCCTCGATCAGCCAGGTCAGCGTATCCTTGTCGGGATTGTTGTATTTGCCGTTCGCCGAGATCACATAATGGTCGGCGACCACCTGGCTGAAGAACGCCTTCACCACATCCCGGTCGCTGCCGTGATGCTGGACCTTGAGGAGATCGAGCTTCAGCGTGCCGCCCTGCATGAGGCCGGCCTGCTTGAGGCCTTCGAGAACATAATCGCCGCGCGCGTCCCCGGTGAGCAGCAGGGTGCGGGTCGTGCCCCCCGTCTCGAACGCGACATGGCACACGATGCTGGAAAGATTGGGGACCGAGATGTCGGCATAGCTGGCGGCTTTCGCGTCAGGCTTGGCGTGCGGCAGCGCAGTCTTGATCCATTTCTCCCGCAGGTCAGTGAGTTGCTGCTCGAGCGGGCCGACGACGGTGACCTTGAGGCCGGCGACATCCACCGCCGCGTTGGTGGCGCTGACGAAACCGCCGATCGGCGCGTTGTCGGAGATGTTCAGCGCATCGAGCGCATCGCGGAGGTTGCGCCCCTGTCCGACGCTCGCGAGCACCGCCTGGGTCTCGTGGCTGAAACTGCCCCCCGGCAGCGCGAGGCCGAGCGACGCAACCGCTGCCACCGCGCCATCGGCATGTTCCGGCTTTACGCCGGCCAGATCCTCAAAGGCATTGAACCAGAAGCGTCGTACGCGAAACGGCGCGGTCTGCTGTTGGTCAGCGATGTTGCGCAGCTCGGTCATCATCGCGACCAGGCCGTTGATATGGTCGTCGTCGATATGGCTGACCATCACCCAGTCGATCGCCAGGGTCGAGTCGGCGCCCTTGAGCGCCATCAGCCGGGTCTTGAGCGACGTCTGATAGACCCCGGCCGGGCCGCCATCGATCACCGCCACCCGCGCATCGTCCGCCTCGCCCCAGCGCAAGACGAAGCAATCGCCATATTGCGCCTGCAGGATCTCGAATCTGAGCATCAATCTGTCCTTTGCCAGGAGGCTTGCAGAGCGTGCAGCACATCGACCAGGCCGGCGCCCTGAAAGGTCCGTTCGCGGCCGAGATCGACCGCCGTCTTGCACAGGATCTGCTTCACCATCGCGGGCCGTCCGACCAGCTCCGGATAGCGCGCCAGCAGGATCGCCGCCGCGCCGCTGACATGGGGGGCGGCCATGCTGGTGCCGTCCATCTCGCCATAGCGGCCGCCGGGCAGCGCCGAGAGGATCTTCTCGCCGGGCGCCAGGATATCGGGCTTGGCCCGCCCGTCCCCGGTCGGCCCGCGGCTCGAGAAATAGCTGACGCCATAGCCATAGGGGCTGATCTTGTGGGTCGAACCCACCGTGATCGCGGCTTCGGCATTGCCCGGATCGGTGATCGACACGGTCGCGTAGCGGTCGTCCAGGCTCGCCGCGCGGCTGTTGCCGGTATAGCCGGCATTGCCCGCCGCCGCGACGACGACGATGCCGTCCTTCACCATCCGGTCGCAGGCGTCGCACACCGGCGTCCGCCCGCAGGCGAAGCTGCGCACCTTGTGCACCAGCGAGAAGCTGAGATTGGCGCCATGCACCATCAGCGTGGAGGACAGGGTATTGAGATAGCCGAGGAACTGCAGCGCCGAGAGGATGGTGAATTCGTCCGCCGTGCCCTCGTCGTCGAACACGCGGATATCGAGCAGCCGGATATCGGGGCAGACGCCGAGCACCGCGGACGGCGCCGGCGGACAGGGCCAGTTGGCGCCGATGATGCCGGCGACGTGCGTGCCATGCTCCTGCACCGGGACGGTATAGGTCGCATCGTGCGGGACACGCAGCTCGTCGCGCAGCAGCGACCAGTCGATGCCGAGCCCCTGCCCCAGCCGGTCGAGCAGGGTGTCCGCAAGCTTCTGCGACAACCCCGCCTTGGTCGGATCGCTCAGGATCGAGCGGACCCGGGTGAAGTCATAGGTTTCGTACACGCGTGACGAGAAGGTGTCGGGCGCGACCGGCGGCTGCCCCGTTTCGAAACAGGGATGCGTCGCGTCTACCCCGCTGTCCACCACCGCCCAGGTGATGTTGGCAGTGGAGGCATGAAAGAGGTTCTCGCTGGCATCGGCCTTGATCGTCCGCCGCGAAAAGGCGACCGAGAGCTGGCTCCGGCGATTGGGATAGATATGGTCGATCGCCGTCTTCGCGGGAGCGCCGTCGACGAACTCGGTGCCGCGGCACAGCTCGTCAAAGGCGCCCAGCATCTCCAATATGTCGGGGTTGACGCCGTGCGCGGCGTGGCGCCGCCGGCCCTCCGGCGATCGTGATCGGCCGGACATGCGGCGGCGCGGATGCTCCCGATCGCTGACAAGCCGCTTCCCGCGCCCGGTCATCAGCAGATGCACCAGGCCGGCGGTGGCGGCAAAGGCGAAGAACTCGACTTCGTTCGAACTGGCAAAGCGATGCGTCGGGTCGCCCAGAGCCTGCCTGACGCTGGACATCTGCTTGAGATTGGGCGGCAAGGCCTGCCACCAGGCGGTCAGCGGGGCCGCTGAGCAGACCAGCTCGTCAAGCGACAGGCGCGCGACCACGCTGTTGACATTCGCGGCAATGTCCGCGGCCCCAACCGGATGGTGCATCTGGCCGACGCCCTGGCGCAGCGCACCGGCGATCTGCCCGGGCTCCGAGCCACTCGCGGCGGTCAGCAGCAGATCGCAGCGGAGATCGGGCGTCGGCGGGCTGTTCGAATCGTCGAGATCGGCGATGAACTCTTCCCAGACATCGGGCGAGATCGGCGAATGCTGCAGGAACCGGCTACGCCCGAACGCCTCGTCGATGATGTCGAAGAGCTCTGTCACATCCATGTTGCATTCTCCCGGTCCGGGCAGCTTAGGCCGGCGATGCCGATAGGCAACTGGCGATGCCACCGGATCGCAGGTTTTACACTGTGCCGATCGGCACTTGGTCAGCCTTCATACAGGCGTCAGTCGCTAACCCCTTGCCATCTCCCGTCCGGAGTGATGGAACCGCCCGATGAGTGCCGCGATGGGCCCGCAAGCCCCCCTTTACCTGATCCTTCTGTTCCTGCTGATCGCGGTGCTGCTCACGCGTCGCGCGCCGGTGTTCAAGACCTTGCTGACCATGGGGACCTGGGGCGCGATCATCGCGCTGCTGGTGATCGTGGCCGGCCAGCGCGAGCGCTTCGATCCCTATCTTGGCAGGTTCGGGCGCATACTCAACCTCGACGGCCAAGAGGTGGTCGGAAAAGAGGTGCGGATCCGCATCTCGCCCGATGGCCATTTCTGGGCGCGCGCGCGGATCGGCGGGGTGCAGCGCCGCATGCTGATCGACAGCGGCGCGACGGTGACTGCGCTCTCCACCGATACAGCGGCGGCCGCCGGCCTCGAGGTGCAGGACAGCGTGGTGCCGATCGTGCTCAACACCGCCAATGGCCAGGTCACCGCGCAGACCTCGACGATCGGGGAGTTGCGGCTCGGCGACATCACCGCGCGCGATCTGGCGGTCGTGGTGTCGCCGGCGTTCGGCGACACGGATGTGCTGGGCATGAACTTCCTGTCGCGGCTCAAATCCTGGCGCGTGGAAGACGGGGTTCTGGTGCTGGTCCCGCATCACCCGCAGGACGCGGTATAGCGTCCGTTCGCGCGCCAGCGGCGCGGCATTAAAATATCCCAATCTCGCGACGGTAACAGTCGAGTCCCCAAAGCGTCACACGGCGCCGCCATCAGGCCCTCATCGGCAGCGGATGCGCCGGACTACACAGAATTGCGGCTCTGCATTTGGGGGATTTTTCACCATGAAAATTCGCGCAACGACGCTTGTCTCCACGACATTGATGGCCCTCGCGGCAAGCGGCGCCCAGGCCCAGACCGCGCCCGACCAGACGACCCCTGACAATCGGGTGAGCGACATCATCGTCACCGCGCCGCGCGAGGAATTGCTGGCCCGCGAAACCCAGCAGGATGCCCCCAACCTCATCAACGTGCAGTCGGCCGAAGCGATCGCGAAATACCCCGATTTCAACGCGGCCGAGGCGCTCAGCCGCATCCCCGGCATTTCGCTGTCGAGCGACACCGGCGAGGGCCGCTTCGTCAACATTCGCGGCATCGACGGCAACCTCAACGGCGCAACCTATGGCGGCGTCGTCCTGCTCAACACCAATCCGGGAGGCACCGTGTTTGGCAGCGGCCGCGCGGTCGAGTTCGACACCATCCCGACCGGGGCGATCGACGGCCTGGTCGTCACCAAGACCGGCATGCCCAACCATGATGCCGAAGGCCTTGGCGGTACCGTCGAGCTCACCCCGCGCTCGGCCGCCAAGGTCGAGCATGCCTTTGCCGATGGCGCGCTCGGCTATGGCTATGAGCCGGCGCACAATCATGGCGGCCCGCTCAACCTCGATCTCGCGATCGGCGGGCGGTTCGGCGGCGGCGACAAGCCCTTCTCCTTCGTCCTCACCGGCTCGTACCGCGAAGACAAGCGCGGCTTCGACGATATCGAGGAGGATTATGTCGACGATCCCACGCTGACCGCAGCCTCCGGCCCGGCGCTTTCGCCGCTCCAGGTCAACAAGGCGCTCGCCGATATCCAGCTGCGCCGTTACGATTATCACCGCCGTCGCTTCGGCTATGGCGGCGAGTTCGCCTATACGCCCGATGACGATAGCCAATATTATATCCGCGGTTCAGTCGCGGGCTATGTCGAGTCCGTGCTCAAGAACCGCCTGACCTATGACAAGCTCGACGGCGCGGTGATGGTCGATCCGGCCCACCCCGCCGGTTACGCAACGACAACTGCGATCACCATCAAGGGCACTGACGAGGAAGAGACGCACCGCAACCAGGTCTATGTCGTCGGCGGGCGCAACCGCTTCGGCGATCTCTCGCTCGACTATCACGGCGCCTATTCGCGCGCGACCTTCAGTGTCGGCCACAATTACGGGACGACCTATACCGGCCCGAAGAACGTCCCCTTCACCTATGACAATATCACCAATGCCGAGTTCCCCGCGCTCGCCGTCACCAACGGCACTGATGTCAATAATCCGGCACTCTACAAGCTGACCAAGCTCGGCAACTCGACTGAGTCGGCGCGCGACGCCGAATGGTCCGGCGCAATCAACGCGACGCTCGACACCCACTGGATCGGTGACAATGACCGGCTCCAGTTCGGCGGCCAGGTCCGCCTGCGCAACAAGGTCGACACGCCCTATGCGCAGACCTTCACTTTACCATCGACAGGCCTTGCCGAGCTCGATCCCGCCATCACCGACTATTACGACAATCACTATTCGAACGGCCCGCAGGTCAATCCGGGTGCCGTCCGCGCCACGGCGGCCGCCTCGACCAGCACTGGCCTCGCGGCCGACCTCACCGGCTATTTCCAGGCCGAAGAAGACATCTATGCCGGCTATGCCATGTACAGCTTCAAGGCCGGCAAGTTCGGCGGCATTGCCGGCGCCCGGGTCGAGCATACCCAGGCGACCTATACCACCTACACCTTCGACACTGATCCGGTCACCGGCGACGATCTGCCGCCCGCACTGACGGTCCGCAAGCACAGCTACACCAATGTCTTCCCGACGGTGCAACTCCGCTATGATTTCGAGCCGAGCCTGGTGCTGCGCGGCACCTATTCGACCGGCATCGGTCGCCCCGGCTTCAGCCAGATCGCCTCGGCCATCTCGATTGACCGCGACAATGGCATCATCACCCAGGGCAATCCGGCGCTGAAGCCGACCACCGGCAATAATTTCGATCTCTCGCTCGAAAAATATCTGCCGCGCGCCGGCATCCTGTCGCTCGGATTCTTCGACAAGGAGTTCAGCAACTATATCGTCGCGCGCCAGACGATCGGCAGCGACGCACGCCTGCCCGGCTTCGGCAACCAGGTGGTGTTCGTCACCTATGAGAATACCAGCTCGGCCCGGGCACGCGGCGTGGAGGCGGCCTATGACCAGCGCTTCGCCTTCCTGCCAGCGCCGTTCGACGGGATCGGCGTCGGCGTCAACGGCACCTATGTCGACAGCAGCATCACGTTGCATGAAAACGGCCGCAAACAGGCGCTGCCGGCGACTTCGAAATATACCTGGAACGCAGCACTTTATTACGAAGCGCACGGCGTCCAGCTCCGCCTCGCCGCGCAATATGTGGGCAAGAACCTGTTCGGCATCGGCGACGGCCCCGACACTGACGTCTATCAGAGCGCCCGCACCACGCTCGACTTCACCTCGTCGCTCGCGATCACCAGGAATGTCCGGCTCTATTTCAACGTCAAGAACCTGACCAATGAGCCCCTGCGCATCTACGAGGCGACCGAGAACCGCCCGATCCAGCGCGAATTCTACGACGCGACATACGAGGGCGGCGTTAAATTCAAATTCTGATCGGGCGAGGCTAGGAAACGAGCATGTTCAGGACTGAAATCAGCCGCAGGACCGTGATCGGCGGTATCGCCGCCACCGCTGCGATCGCCCCGTTCGCCCGCACCATGGCGGCGGAGCGCCCCGGCGGCTTCCTCATCGTCGGCGACTGGGGCCGCGATGGCGCGCAACACCAGCGCGATGTCGCGGTGCAGATGGGCAAGGCGGCGACTGAGCTCGGCAGCCGCTTCGTGATGTCGGTCGGCGACAATTTCTACGAGAACGGCGTGCAGTCAGCGAGCGATCCGCAATGGCAGAGCTCGTTCGAGCAGGTCTATACCGACCCAGCGCTGCAGATCCCCTGGTATGTCGCACTTGGCAATCACGACTATCGCGGCGTGCCCCAGGCGCAGCTCGACTATGCCGGGCGCAGCCATCGCTGGAAGATGCCGGCGCGCTATTACAAGCTCTCCGGAGCGGAGATCGGCCTGCCCGGCGTCGACCTCTTCGCGATCGACAGCTCGCCTCTGGTCCATCAATATCGCGACAAGGTCGATGCGCCGATCGCAGCCAATGTGAAGGGTCAGGACACCGCAGCCCAGCTCGCCTGGCTCGACCGCGAACTCGGCGCCTCCACCGCGCCCTGGAGGCTGGTTTACGGCCATCACACGATCCGCTCGGGCGGCAGCCAGCATGGCGAAACGCCCGAGCTGGTCGAGCTGGTCCGGCCGCTGCTCGAGCGCTACGGCGTGCAGGCCTATATCAACGGCCATGATCACGACATGCAGCACATCAGCGATGGCGGGGTCGATTATATCTGCTGTGGCGCCGGTTCCGAGGTGCGCCCGGTCAAGCTCGTGAAGGGAACGAAATTCTGCGTGTCCCGCTCGGGCTTCGGCGCGATTTCGGTGGAGGGCGATGCCTTGTCGCTCCAGTTCCGCGACTATACCGGCGCGACTGTCTACGACGCGAAGATCGCGCGTGAACGGGCAGCCGTAGCGGCCTGAGAAGAAGGGATGAATCCGCGGCGGGGCTTCCCATATAGGGCTTATGCCCGCCGCTCAGATCGACCTTTTCGACTCCCCTTCGCCTGTCTCCGGGCCGTCGGGACTCGCTTACGCGGCGGACGCGATCAGCCCCGCCGAGGAAGCGGCATTGATTGCCCAGCTGGAAGCGATCGAGGTCTCGCCCTTTCGCTTCCAGGGCTGGCTCGGCAAACGCCAGACCGCGTCGTTCGGCTGGCGCTATGATTTCGAGAATGGCCGCTTCGACGCAGCCGAACCGATCCCCGATTTCCTGCTCCCGTTGCGTGAGCGTGCGGCGGCGTTCGCGGGACTTGCGCCCGACGATCTCGTCCAGTCACTGCTCGTCCGCTACGATCCCGGCGCCGGGATCGGCTGGCATCGTGACCGGCCGCTGTTCGAGCACGTCATCGGCATCTCGCTCGAAGCGCCCGCGACGCTCCGCCTGCGCCGCCGACGCGAGAGTGGCTTCGATCGCGCCGCACTGCCGCTGGCGCCGCGCTCGATCTATCATCTGAGCGGCGAGGCACGGCATGAGTGGGAACACAGCATCGCGCCGATGGACGTGCGGCGCTGGTCGGTGACCCTCCGCAGCCTCTCGGACAAGGGGCTGCGGGCGGCGTCCAGTCAGGCGGGCTGAGCCCGCCGCACGAACGGGATGGCGAGCGTCGTGTTGGTCAGCGCGCGCCAAACCCATTCGAGCGGCCCGTAGAGGAAATAGCGGAACCACAGCCGCGCCAGCACGATCTGCACCGCATAGGCGATCATCCCCATCGCCAGCGCTTCACCCTGGCTGATCCAGGCGTGCATCCCCAGCCCATAGCCGTAGAACAGAGGCACGAAGACCAGCGACTGGCCGACATAAAGGGAAAGCGTCATCCGCCCGACCGGTGCGAGCAGCTTCAGCATCGGCTGAGCGGCGGTCTGATAAAGCTCGACGAACAATACGACCTGGATAGTCATCGCAGCCAGCGCACTCCAGCTTTCGAACGCCCATTCGATGTTCCGCCGCGCCGAGCCTCCCGCATCGCCGAGGCGCGTAGCGGCATCAACGCAGACGGGCTCGATGAAATACAGCAGGATCCAGGTCAGAACCGCAGCACCCAGCACGAAGCGCCGCTGGCGCAGGAACCGGTCCGGATCAGCGAAGAAACCGACCCTGCCCAGCAACAGGCCGATGACGAAGAGCCCGGCGATCTCGGTCAGCCGTCCGGTCTCGATATAGAACCACCATTTGGCAAGCGCGCCGTCGACCAGATTGGCGCGAAAGGCCTCGCCCAGCGAACCGCTCGCCAGGATCTTCAGGCTCGGATCAACGAAGAAATGCGGCAACTGGCGCGCCCAGGCAGCACCGGCAAAGGCGCAACCTGCGTGGATCAGCAGCGGCAGTTCAGCGAAAAGCAGGGCCGCGATCACCAGAAGGATCGATCGGCTCCTGATGCGGTCGAACAGCAAGAGGAGCAGCCCCATCGGCGCCAGCACCTGCAGGATATCACCGCGATAGACCAAACCGTGCAGGAGCCCGAAGACGAACAAGATGGCCAGCCGCCAGGCAAAGCGCGCGCGGAAATCGACACCGCGCCGCGCCGCACGATCCATGATGATGAAGAAGCTGAGCCCGAAGCACAACGCGAACAGCGCGAACGCCTTGCCGGCGAACAGGCCGAACACCCAGTCATGCACCGGGCTTGGCGTTGGATGCGCCCAGTAAAGCTCGAACAGCTCGACGCTGTGCACGAGAAACAATCCGAGCAGCGCGAACCCGCGCAGGGAGTCGACCAGCTCCAGGCGTGATTGTTGTTCCACAGTGCATCCCCCGGTGCCCTTTTTTCGGGCTGGACACGCTTCTATCCCGCCGTCTGCGCTACGGCAAACGGCGACCCGCTTCAGCGCTTCCTCTCGCAGGTTTCAGGGTGGATTGGGTTATGTGATATTATCTTTTCAGCACCTGTTGACGGGCCGTGCCGAAATATGCGGATAGTCGTCGCAGGAGTGCGCGTGAGGATGTTTGACCGGGATCTGTTGGAAGCGGAAACGCGCGAGGTTGGCCACCGCGTGCGTGAGCAGCTCGCGCGCCGCCGCATCTCGCGCCAGGCCCTTGCCGACATGGCGAAGATCAGCCTGTCGACGCTGGAGAAATCGCTCTCCGGCACCCGCCCCTTCACCCTCGCGACGACGATCCGGCTCGAGGAAGCCCTGGGCGTGCCGCTCCGCCCGGGGCCGGCACCGGCACCCAAAATCTCGATCGACCTCGCGCCCGAACATATGGGCGCCTATGCCCGTACCGCGGTGCGCTGGATCGAAGGCCGCTATCTGACGCTCCGGCCGAGCTTCGGCAGCCCCGGCGACATCTTCGCCTATGTCACCTCGATCCGCTGGGTCGACGAGGCCGGGCATCTCGGCTTCGCGGAATCGCAGCGCCTCGATTCACGGTTCGAGCAGTACGGGCATATCTCGATCCCCAATCTTTCAGGGCATATCTATCTCATCACCAATGTCTCGGGGCAGCATCGGCTGGTGATCCTCGGCCGCCCGACGATCGAGGGCTCACTCTACGGCGTGCTGACGACGCTCCAGGTTGGCAAGGGCTCGCAACTCGTGCCCGTGGCCTGCCCGATTGCGCTGGTTCGGCTCGACAGCGAGGAGCCCGTCATCGGCCGGATCTCCCCGGATGCGCCAGCCTATGCCGGCTATCGCGAGATGCTCGACGCAGCGACCGGCGGGGATTTCGTGCGCTTCCCGGTGTGAAGGCAGGCGACCTCGCCAATTTCGAATATCATATATGATCCGTTGCACTGCCGATGCCCCTCGTCTATCTCGGTCCCGATATCGATCGGGCGCTAGCCCCGAAAAAGGTGGAGAGACGAGATGGCGACGTTGGGCAGATTGCGGGGGATGAAGCTGGCCGCCGGCCTTTCGCTGTTCTGGGCGGTCGCCGCCCAGGCCGCTGACCGCACCCCGGAACAGGTCGTCAAGGATCATGTCGCCGCGATGAAGAGCGCCGATGTCGATGCAGTGATGCGCGACTATGCCGCCGATACCGTCGTCATCACCCCGCCTGGCCTGGTGCCGACCCAGCAGCCCACGACCGGACCCGGCGTCTATTCCGGCGTCGCCAACGCGCGGAAGGTGTTCGTAGTGCTCACCGGCAAGGACAGCATCGCCGGCATCCGCGCGATGGAAACCACGGTGGAGCCGCTCGGCGGCGATACCGCCCTGCTCCACTGGGTCCAGTTCCGCGGCACCGCGCAGCAGGTCTCGGGCACGGATGTGTTCGTGGTCCGCGGCGGCAAGGTCGTGGTTCAGGACATCATCGTGGACGCCGCCCACTGAACCTCGAGGCGGCGCCCCGCGCGCCGCTGACCGCTCAGTGCGGCTCGCGCTTGTGATCGCCGCCATTGCCCGGATTGACCCGGGGCGCGACGGGCGGCGCTGCCGGACGCGGCGCTGGTGCGGCGTGGATCTGCGGCGGCGGTGATACCGGCCGCTGGCGTGCCTGGGCCTCGGCGCGCTGCTGCGCCTGCGCCGCCTGGCGTTGTTCGGCCTGTGCCTGCATCTGAGCCCGCTGCTGAGCCTGGGTAGCCTGGCGCCGTTGCATCTGTTCCTGCATCTGGGGGCGCTGCTGAACCTGGGCGGCCTGGCGCTGCTGCGCCCGCGCTGCCTGCTCTTGCGTCCGCGCCTGTTGCGCTCGTTGCTGCGCCTCAGCGGCCTGGCGTTGCTGCGCCAGCTGACCTTGCCGAGCCTGTTCCTGTCGCCTTTGCTGCAGGTCGGCCTGGGCGCGCTGCTGGGTCTGTGCACGCTCCCTGGCTTGAGCCTGTTGCTGCCGCGCCTGCTCGCCGGCAGTGCGATCGGCCTGTTGACGGGCCCGCGCCTGGGCGTCCCGAGCCGCCGCCTGCTGGCTCGCCTGCGCCTGCTGTTGCTGGTGCAGAGCCTGCTCGCGCTGCTGCCGGGCCGCATCCTGCTGCTGCCGTTGCTGCTGGTCGGCGAGTACCCGCGCCTGCTGCGCGCGCTCGGCCTGCTGGCGCGCAAAGTCGAGGCGCTGCTGCTCCTGCGGCTGGGGTTGCTGGCGTTGCATGGCCGGGCCAGCAATCGCGCCCGGGGTTTGCCGGCCCGCCTCCTGTGCAGCGCGCGCGACGCGTTCGCGCTCCTGGGCGGCGGCACGTTCGCGCGCCGCCGCATCGCCGTTGAAGCCGGCCGCCGGTGGGGCGAAGCGGCGCTGGTCCTGCGCCCAATTGGCCCTGGTCCAGGCCGCCGGGATCGCGCGTGGCGGCGGCGGGGTACGGAAATCCTGACCCTGCCAGGCGGTGAAGCGCACCGTGTCCGCACGCCGACGCGCCTGCTCCTCGCGCCAATGCTGCGCCTGCTGGGCTTCGGTCCGCTGGTGATAGTCCTGCCATGCGCGCTGCGACGCGCGCTCCGCGGCCCAGCGCTGCGTATCGACAATGGCATTCTGCCGCGCCGCCCAGTTGGCGGCGATCACTGGCCGGCGCTGGCGCGACGCCTGATAGAGATCGCGGCCACGCGCATAATAACGTGAGGCGTACTCGATCCGCGGGCCATAATCATCATAAGGAATGATCGTGCCGCCCGATCCATAGACCACCGCCAGCCGCCCATTGTCATAGCCATAGCCATAATCGGGATCGCGCACGAAATAGGGCGCGTCGGCGCCAGGCCGGTAGTAATAATAGCGATAGCCGTCCCCCAGCGGCTCGACGAATTGGATTGAATCGTCATAGCCCTGCCATGCCCAGGGTTGGACATCGTCATAATAGAAGCCGTAATCCGGCGGCGCATCGCCCAGCGCATCAGCAAAGCCCCAGGCATCGTCAGCATAGGCATAGCTGTCCCGGGGATCAGCGAGGCGTACGGTGGGGATCGGCCTAGCGGCGGGCAACAAGGCTGCCCCTGGCGCTTTGGCGGGCGTGGTCCCCCCTCCGGCCGCGAGCGGCAGTGTCGCCGGCAATGCCGGCAGGGATGCCGACTGGCTGCGATCGACCGATCCGGGAGGGTTGCAGGCAGCCAGGGCAAGGGCTGCCGCGATTGCGGTGAAAGTGCCGGCTCCGCGCACATGCGACTGAAGGCGATTGGTCATGGCATCCTCTCCTCGATGCCCCCCAGAGCGCACCAGATGCCACAGGGTTCCTGAACTCGTACTGGCCCGGCTGTTCATCGCGCGGCCAGCGAAACCTGGCGGATGAATGGGGGCTGCAGGGTCCGTACCGGACCCATTCACCGCGACTCGCTCATACCGTCTTTCAAGCTGACACGGGCAGGCGTCCAATCCGGACGTTCCGTGCCGCGCAGAAGAAGGAACCGGGACATGAAGACCCTTTTCACCAAAGCCGCCCTCGCCCTGGCACTGGGCGCGACCGCACTGACCAGCGCGGCCCCCGCCGAAGCACAGCGTTATGGCGGCGGATATCGCCATAATGACGGCACCGGCACCGCGATCATCGCAGGTATCGCGGGCCTCGCCATTGGTGCAGCCATCGCCTCGAGCAGCCAGCGCCATGACGGCTATTATGAAGACCGCGGCTATTATGATCAGCGCGGCTACGACCAGTATCGGCGCTACCATCACCGGCATGACCGCGATCATCGCTGGGACGACCGCGATGGGCGCGACGGCTACTACAATGATGGTGGCGCCAATGGCGGCGGCTACTACGGCAATGGTTATCAGGGGGGCTATCAGGGCCACCGCCCGGGCTATTGAGGACCCGATCCATCCGGGCGAATCCCAAGCCGCCCGGATGGAACCCTGATCACTCCAGGGTGTTTATACGAATGAAGCGGCGCCTCCCCCCTCGTCGTTTCGAAGCTCGAAAGCCCCGCCAGCTCTCCCCCCGCTGGCGGGGCAACTTGCGTACGGGGCTTTCGGCTAGCTCCCGAGCACGCTATCCATCATCACCTTGCGCACCCGGTCGCCCAGCACCGGATCGGCTTCGACCGCCTTGCTGATTGCGTTGAAGCTCGCGGGATCGAGCGAATACCGATCGAGGATCGTCTGCCGGTCCGTATTCGCCCGCTGTTCGATCGTAGTGCGCTCCGCCGGTGTCGCGGCGGCCAGCTGCGCCGCCACCACCATATTCATTTGCTGCAACGCGGCCATGGCGCCCGCATAGTTGCGCACCTCCTGATCGGTCACGACTTTGGCCGGGGTGGAATCCGTGTCGGCCTGCGCCGCCGGGCAGATCATCGGGCCGGCAGCCAACAGGGCGGCCAGCCCCAGAATTTTCAGTCTCTTCATGGGCGCTGATGTTTGCCCTACCTGTCCGTCACGTCAACGCGGGCCTGCACCATTGATCGACTACAGGCCTCGCCCCGTCGCGGCGCTCAACGCGCGTCGTGGAAGATGATGCCGAGCGTATGGCGATGCCCCGAGCGCAACCGGCTGACGCCGTGGCGCAATTTGACGCGGTAATCGCCGCGCACGCCCTTGCTCGGCCGTTCATTCACCGCGAAGACGACCGCATCGCCCCTGGCCAGCGGCACCACCTCGACCCGAGTCTGCATCCGCGGCCGTTGTTCGGTCATGACGAATTCGCCGCCGGTGAAATCCGCGTCCGGCGCCGAGAGCAGCACCGCGACCTGCAACGGAAAGGCGAGATCGCCGTACAGATCCTGGTGGAGGCAATTATAGTCGCCCTCGCCATATTGCAGCAGCAGCGGCGTCGGCCGCGTCTGGCCGGCGGCGTGGCACTGGGCGAGCCAGTCGGCATGATCGTCGGGGTACCGGTTCGCCAGGCCCATCCGCACATTCCACCGGTTCGCGATCGGCGCGAGGCGCGGGTAGAAGGCGGTGCGCAGGCCCTGGACGAGCGGTGGCAGCGGATAGCTGTAATAGCGATATTCGCCTCGCCCGAAACCGTGGCGCGCCATCACGACATGGCTGCGAAAGCCTTCGCCTCCGCCATAGGCGCTGGCCAGCGCCTCGCATTCCCTATCAGTCAGCAGCCCGGGCAAGACGGCGAATCCCGCCGCATCGAGATCGCCCCGAACCCGCTCCCAGTCGATCGCCGCCACGCGAGACGCGCAGTCGCTCACGCCACGCCCTCCATATTGATCAGCCGCCGCTTGCGATGGACGCCCCAGCGATAGCCCGAGATCGACCCATCGGCCTTCACCACCCGATGGCAGGGAATGACGACCGCAAGCCGGTTGGCGGCGCACGCGGCTCCAACCTCCTGCGCCGTCGCCGCCACCGGCAGCTTTTTGGCGAGTGCGCCGTACGTGGTGGTTTCGCCCGCCGGAACGCGGACGAGTGCAGCCCACACCGCACGCTCGAGGTCGGAACCGCGCAGATCGAGCGGGAGCTCGAACGCAGCATTCGGCGCGTCGATATGGCGCTCGACGGCAGCGATCCGTTCCGCAAGCCCCGACTGGTCTTCGACCAGCTCAGCGCCGGGAAGCGTCTCGCGAAGCTCGCGGAGCAGCCGGCCGCGATCGTCGCCGAGCAGGATCGCGGTCAGCCCCGCGCCGCTGGCCGCGACCAGAATGTGGCCGAGCTTCGTCTCGCCAAAGCCGTAGATAAGGGTTTCCGTGCACGCCGCTATCGCCATGATACCAGTCCTTCGATGGTTGATGGACGCCTCGTGGCAGAGCGTCTCGCGCGATGCGCCCCGGCGGTTGCTCTCAAAATTCGAAATGCGGCGGATGCCCGCGCCTTTTTCGCAGCCCTTCGACCGCCAGCACGCACACCGCACCGCCCGCATAGGCAACAAAGTCGGCCAGCTCGAAACTGGTCCCGAGCACGATGCGCGCCACCCGGCTCGACCCCAGCCCGAGCAGATCGACGAGATGGAAATATTGCCCCACCTCGATGGCGCATGCGAAGGAAAAGGCAATCGCAACCGCAGGCACTACGCGCAACGGCGTCACCGCCCGCAGCGCCAGATAGACCGCTACCACCGCAAGGCTGTCGCCGAGATGGGGGCGGATAAAATCGTCATGCGCGAACCGCGCGATGGCGATTTCGATACCGAGGACGATAATCGTCGCCAGCGCATACAAGGGTCGAAACGTCATGAAACGGGCCTAGCCGGGCACAGCCCGCAATGGCAGTGGCGTTACGATGGACGCGCCGTGCAGTTGCCGACGGCCCCCCGGCAGACCGGGCGTCCGGGTAACCGCATTTTAAGGCCCGCGGCATAGGCTTTCTCCGCCCATGAGGAGGCCGGCATGGCGATCATCACCTTCAGCAAAGCCAGCCCCTTTCCGACAACGCCCTTCCCCACCGCGACCCTGCGCGAGCTGCTGACCACGCATCTGCCGGGCTATAAATGGCAATGCGGCGAGCAGGATCTCGGCGGCAAGGCCGAAATCGGCAGTTTTCGCGAGCATATGCTGATCTCCGGCCGCTCGTACGAGACCATCATCTTCACGGAGCTGCGCGCGATCGATGCCGCCCTGCCGGGATCGGCACCGCCGCATCTGTGGCATCTCAATGTCAGCGTGCCCACCACCGAGAGTCAGGCCGTCGCCGACCAGATCACGCTGATCCTGTGCATGACCCTGATGACCGCCGACGCGCTTGATTCCCGCTGCCAGCTCAGCCCCGGAGGGGAGTGGCTGACCGAGCAGGATGTGTCGCGGCTGTTTACACGCGTGCTCGCCGGGGAGCTGCTGTCGATGCCCTCGCCCGAAGCCCCGACGCCCGCCCCGGCCCCGACAGCACCCCCTTCCGATATTCGACAGCGCATGCTGGCGCCGATCACGCTGCTGCTGGAACGGCCGCTCAGACCCGACTGGCCCATGATCGAACGCTTCGCACGGGAGCTCGATCCGGACGGCGGCTGGCGCCACCACAATCTGCCGGGGATGGACGCGCTGCTCGGTCGCAACACCCGTGTCGTGGTGTACACCAAGGACGAGCCGCTCCCGGATTTCGCTTATGAGGGCAGCTTCGATCGCAGCTTCTGGTTCAAGGGCGACAGGCACAGGATCGCGGCGCATCGCTGCCACACCGGGATCGGCTGCGCGCTCGACACCACAAAGGCGGATTGGGTGACGATCCGCCAGACGGCGAAGGTGGTCACCTTGGTCACCGGCATGCTGGCACGCCTGCCCGGCACGATCGCGGTCCACAATCTCGATACCGACACGATCTTCGAGCCGGCGATGGTGGGCGGCTTCCTCAAGATCCTCGGCCGCGACCAGCTTCCCGTCATGCTCTGGACCTGGACCGCCTGGCACTCGCTGGCGGACGGCAATGTCTGCATGTCGACCAGCGGCCTGATGCCCTTTCTCGGCCATGAGATCGAGGTGTGGAACGCACCGCTGAGCGCCGAGGAAGTGCGCGAGAAGACCAGCGACCTGATCATCTATCTGCTCGATAAGGGTCCGACGATCGGGCATGGCGACAGCGCGGGGCGCACCAGCGACGATCAGTCGATCCGCTGTTTCCTCGGCCCGAGCCGTGCCGAGCGGCCGGCGCCGGTGCAGGCCTTGTTCCTGGAATTCGGCGAGACGGGCGAAATCCAGCCGCGGCCCGATCCGCCCGAGGCGGCGGATGCCGGCGATCCGGGAGAGCAGGCGGCGCGGATCATCGACGATGCGCTTCAGTCAGTCATCGCCAGCAGCGCGTCGCCCGCGATGCGCAAGGTGCTGGGCGATGTCGCGGCCGCGCGTGCGGCCGAGGCCGGGCAAACGGCACCCGCCCCTGCCCCACCGGCGACACCGCGTGGCCCTGGCGGCTTCGGGCGCAAGGGGCTCTAGAGCGGTTTGTGATCTGACGGAATCGGGGGATTCCCAAAGTGGTGGAGTTCTGATTCAACCTGCTGGCTGTTTGGAGGTCGGCATGGATGACGAGACCCTATTCGCAGGATTTGCGGGATCGAGTGATCGCGGCTGTTGAGGATGAAGGATTGTCGCGGCGCGAGGCGGCGCGACGCTACCGGATCAGTGATACAGCGGCGGTGCGGTGGCTTCAGGCGCTGCGGCAAGGTCGGCGCGGCGCGCTGGCGCAAGGCGGTGACAGGCGTTCTCGTTTGTCAGGGCACCGAGCCTGGCTTTTGGCGCTGATCGAGGCGGAGCCGGATCTGACGCTGATCGCGGTCGCCGAGCGGCTTTGGTGCGAGCATGGCGTTAAGGCGGATGCCGGGATGCTCAGCCGGTTCTTCACCAGCAACGGGATCAGCTTCAAAAAAAAGCGTCTACGCCTCCGAGCAGCTCCGGCCTGACGTAGCGGCGCGGCGCGAAGCATGGCGGACGATGCAGCCCGCCCTCAGCGCCAGGCGGCTGATCTTTCTGGACGAGACTGGCGTCACCACCAACATGGTCCGGCGCTACGGGCGCGGCCCGCGCGGAAAGCGCGTCCGGGGCTATGCACCGGCCGGGCACTGGAAAATCACGACCTTCCTCGCTGGACTTGCCTGTGATGGGATCGTCGCTCCCTTTGTCGTCGACGAGCCGATGAACCGGGCGATCTTCACCCAGTATGTTCGCCAGTATCTCGTTCCCGAGCTCAAACCCGGTGACGTCGTCATCCTCGACAACCTGTCCAGCCACAAAGGCGCTGAAGTAGCTGCGTTGGTCGACGCCTGCGGCGCAACGCTGCTCTTCCTGCCGCCCTACAGCCCAGACCTCAACCCGATCGAAATGGTCTTCGCCAAGCTCAAGCATCTGCTGCGAAAGGCCGGCGAGCGAACCCGCGAAGGCCTATGGAACCGCATCGGCTCCCTCCTCGACGACTTCCCGCCCCATCAATGCCAAAACTACTTTCGGCATGCCGGATACGCTGCCGTATGATCACAAACAGCTCTAAACCGGCGAGCGAATCTCTTGAATCCGTTCCCTTTCCACTGCCCGGCCAAGGCCGGGGCCAGTTGAGGGACGCTGGTGATGCAGGTCGCGGGTCATTACCTCTGCTATCCCAACTGGGCCCGGGCCTTCGCCGGGGAAGCAAGAAGCAGAACGAAAGGAGGGCCGCCCGCCGCATGAGCAGACCGCGCACAGCCATGGATGGCCCGCTCGAGCCGGCATCACCGCCCGACAGCGCGATCGCCGATGTGGCGCGCGTCCGCGCCATCCTTGTCGCCTCGGCCATGGCGGGCGAGCCGATCAGCTATTCGCACCTGCTCGCCCAGCTCGGCCACCGCTTCACCCGGCCGAAGATGCGCGCGGTATGCAAGACGCTCGACGTGATCGACGCGGCCGGCGCCGCGGCGGGCGAGCCGGAGCTCGCGGTGCTGGTGGTGCGCGAGTCCGATGGGCTGCCGGGGCAAGGCTGGTGGGTCGGGCAGCGCGTGCTACGGCTGGGCTATGATGGGCCCTGGACAGGCGCATCGGCGCTGGCGTTCGTGCGGGAATTGCAAGAGGAGACCTTCGCCTGGTGGCGGGAACGGATCGGAAGGGAGCTGCAATGAGCTTAGCTGAAGCAGTGCCGGATGAATCCGACTCTTCATTCGATGGCCGTTGAGCAAAGCGCACCGGAAGCCGTTCGCGCACCGCCACGGCGACGAAATTCCCTGTTATGTCGCCGGTATCAGGGAATTTGATTTTTTTCTCGATGCCATTTGCACTGTCATCTCTATAATTCTGTTGTTCTACAATTGCTTACGTGAATATCCGTCGAGCGGCTCACGTCGGAACAGGGAAATAACAGGGAATTAACAGGGAATTTGCGCCGTGCAGGCCATGATCGGGCCGCCGCGCGAATGTCAGAAAGCCAACGATGGGAAAGAGCAGTTCGGGCTTCTGAGACGTCCCGTGCCTACCGGTGGCCGATCCCAGGGTGCATTTGAATCAAGGACGCCCGCTGCGGGCAGAAGATGCGATGGTTCCGATTCAGGGCGCGGCGCGCTGACGGGATGGTCCTCCAGTGTCAAGCGCACGCAGGAACGCAGCGGGGTTCCGCAACCGCAGCTCCATCGGGGCTGGATCGTCTCCCTTGAAGCGGATCGAGATCGTCTCGGCGAACAGCCGTCGCTTCTTCTCTACCCCAGCGATCGACGATCGCGGCACGCGCAGTTCGAGGCCGTAGAGTTCCGGCAGGAACATCAGGTTGAACGGGAAGAAGGGCGTCACGATCAGCTCGGTATCCGTCACCGCCACGAGCAGGCAATTCGAAGCGCCGCCGATGCTGGTAATGGCATTCTTCCGCGATCGCCCTGAACCCCTGCGCTCCTTGAACAGGGCATCTTTGGGCAATCGCGGAATGATCGGCTTGTCGTTGATGCGGCGATAGAAGATCGAGGCCGCGATCCACACCCCGAGCCAGAGAAAGGACGCGGCGAACCAGAAGTCGAAAAAAGCTCCGTCCATCTCGCCGCCGCGCCCCCTTTCAGCCGATCACTCCCCCGACGGCACCACCGGCAGCAACACAGCGCTCGCCGCGCCGCCGCCATGTTCGATCGAGACCGTAGCCTTCCTGTAGTCGCCCGGCTTGGCCAGGAAGATATTCGGCACGAAGGTCTGCGGGTTGCGGTCATAGAGCGGGAACAGCGACGACTGGACCTGCACCATGATCCGGTGGCCCGGCAGGAACTCATGGTTCACCGCCGGCAGCCGGAACTTGTATTCCTGCACCTTGCCCGCCGGGATCGCGGTCGGATTCGAGAAGCTGTTGCGATAGCGCCCGCGGAAGATGTCGAGGCTGATCGCGAGCTGGTAACCGCCCATCTTCGGGTCACTCGCCACCTCGTCGGGATAGACGTCGATCAGCTTGACCACGAAGTCGCCGTCAGTCCCCGTCGTCTTGGCGAAGATATCCGCCATCGGCACGCCCGATATCTTGACCGTCTTGGTCAGCACCGGCGATGTGTAGCTCATCACGTCGGGCCGCCCGTCGACCGAGCGCTGGTCCTGCACCAGCCAGTCGCCCCAGCGGCCGTCGCCGAAATTCACCGGGCGCGGCAGATGCGGCACCGGGTTGGCCGGATCGGCGAGATAGCTATCTTCCCCGGCCGCGCCCCCACTCGCTGGCTTCTCGAAGCCCAGACCCTTGTCGCCCTGGAGATAGATGGGCGTCAGCGGCGTATCGCAGCCCTTCTCGCAGGCGAGCGGCCATTTGCTGAAATGGTCCCAATGGTTCTCGGCGGTGTTGTAGATCGCCGCCGCGGGCAGCGTCACCGGCGGGCCGTCCTTCAGATACTGGTTGAAGAAGGGCAGCACCATATCCTCGCGATATTGCTGGGCGGTGTCGCCATTCCAGCTGAACGGGCCGAGGCTGCGGCCTTCGCGGTTGATCTGGCTGTGCCGCCACGGACCCATCACGATATAATTGTTCGAAGCATGGCCGGCCTTCACCAGCGCCTCATAGCTGTGGATCGCGCCCCACATATCCTCCTGGTCCCACAGCCCCTGCTCCCACAGCGTCGGCACATTGGAGGGGCTGGCCGCGAGCAAGGTATCGAGCGCCTGGCCCGACCAGAATGCATCATAGGCGGGATGCTGCACCATGCGGTTCCAGTAAGGGAGCTGGTCATAACCGGACTTCTTCGCCCAGTCGCCGGCGGAGATCTTCCGGAAATTGTCGTAATCGTCATAGCCGCCCGACGGCGGTGCCTTGCCCGCGCCCTTGTAGCCGGTCTGGCCGCCGAGCCAGCCGATATTGGTCAGCCTGAAGGCGCCGTAATGGAACCAGTCGTCGCCCATCCAGCCATCGACCATCGGGCTCTGCGGTGCTGCGACCTTGAGCGCGGGATGCGGATGGAGCAGCGCCATCACGACGGTGAAGCCCTCATAGGAAGAGCCGATCATGCCGACCTTGCCGTTCGATTCAGGCAGGTTCGCCTTGTTCACCAGCCAGTCGATCGTGTCGTACGCGTCGGTGACGTGATCGACCTTGGTCTGGTTGAGCGGGCCGATCACCGGACGGGTGACGATATAGTCGCCCTCCGAGCCATATTTGCCGCGGATGTCCTGATAGACACGGATATAGCCCGCTTTCACGAACATCTCGTCGCTGAGCGGCAGGGTCGAGAGCTCGCTCATGCTCTCCATCCGGTGCGCGCGGCCCTTCGCATCATAAGGCGTGCGGGTCAGCACGATCGGCGCGTTGGTCAGCCCCTTGGCATAGACGATGACGGTGTAGAGCTTGGTCCCGTCGCGCATCGGGATCATCACTTCGCGCTTCACATAATCCCGCTCGTCTGTCGGCGGCGTGAATTTGGCCGGAATATCGCCGGCGGGCACAGCGGCCGGCGTCGGAGTCGCGCTTGTGGGCGTCGGCGGCACCTGCGCGATGGCGACCGTGGACAGAAACGACGTGGCGATGAGCGCTAACCGGAGCCGCATGCGGCAGTCCCCCTTTTTGTAGCAATGCCCCGAGCGGGGCCTGTGCGGAAATGCGCGCCGAGCGGCACGCCTGGGAGAAGACTAGGCCCGCGACGTGCTAATCGCAACGGGGGGGATGCAGCATCGCGCGCGCACCACCGGACGGGCCGGCCACGGCGCGCGTCGCGTCGCGTCCGGAGCAGCCTAGAAGAGTTTCACACCGATATATTTAAGCAGCCCGATCACCAGGATCAGCAGCGCGATCGCGGCGATGATATTGGCGACATTTATGCTGCTGCGCTCGACGACCACTTTCTCGTCGCTGTTGATGTCCGACACGCCCGCGCCTCCATGATCATTTCTGTCTGTCGAGGGGAACGCTCCATTGATCGCAGCGTTCCGGTCATCCGCCGCGGATCCGCGCGCGATACCGTCAAATCGGTGCATCGATTCATCTGGTGTTCAAGCACCGCGGCGGAAAGGCGCCGTCGTCGTCAGGTGCCGGAATCGAATCGCGCCGGCGCGGAAAATGCGGATGTCATGTCGGGATATGCGGGTTTCACCATATGGCGCCGTCTGTGTTTATGACATTTTTTTTAGGATCATTTTCCTGGCCGGCTGGCACGGCGGAATGTCATGATAAACTCACACTATCTGCACATTATTGAAACATTGATGCGCAGAACGCGCGCGATTTGTCTCCGAGACCCCGGCCGCAAATGAATAATATAAGACTTAAAAAATCATATATATTTTAGAATACGCCAATAATTCCGGTACATAATGATATGAATTAGATGATTACATCCAAATCCAGCGACCGTTCAAGATTCACATTGAAGAATACTGACCCCGCATTTAATGCCTTGAGCACGGCCTAAACGGCTGCAATCGTGTCTTTTTCGACACAGCCGCACACGAAAAGCACAACCGCCTTTCCGCCGTCTTTACAGCGCAGCGGCGCCCATCCATTCGCAGCGCCATCAGTCTCGGGGGGCAACCGGGCTACTGGTCCCGAGACTTGGCAATCACCCGAGGGTGACGCGATCAGAGCGTCGTCCCGGGATCAGCGAGGAGTTTTCGTGTGACCAATTTCAATCCATCGGTGCGCAAGGCCGGCCTGTTGGCAGGCACCGCCACCGTTGCCGCATTCCTGTCGCTGACTGCGGCACCGGCGTTCGCGCAGGATGCACCTGCGACAGCCACGGCTACCCCCGCCCCCCAGGCCGATCAGGCAGCTGAAGCTTCGACCCCCGACATCGTCGTGACCGGCACGCTGTTCCGCCGCACCGACACCGAGACGCCATCGCCTGTCACGGTCCTGACTGGTGATGACCTTCAAAAGCGCGGCATCCAGACCGTCCAGGGCGCGATCCAGACGCTCGCTGCCAATAACGGCCCGGCACTGACCAACAGCTTTACTGCCAACGGCGCCTTCGCCGGCGGCGCATCATCGGTGTCGCTGCGCGGCCTCACCACCTCGTCGACGCTGGTGCTGTTCGACGGCCTGCGCGCCGCCTATTATCCGCTGGCCGATGACGGCACGCGCAACTTCGTCGACCTCAACACCATCCCTGACGAAATCGTCGACCGGGTCGAGGTCCTGAAGGACGGCGCTTCGTCAACCTATGGTGCGGACGCGGTCGCCGGCGTGGTCAACGTCATCACCAAGAAGCAGATCACCGGCCTGCACGCGACGGCCGAGGCCGGCATCACCCAGCAGGGTGACGGCGCCAATCACCGCCTCAGCGCCACCTTCGGCTATGGCGACCTGAGCGAGCAGGGCTATAATTTCTATGTCAGCGGCCACTGGCTCGACAGCAAGGCGATCTACAACCGTGATCGCGGATACCCGTACAACACCGACAACCAGTCCGGCATCTGCTACAATGGCGTTTGCGGCCCGAACAATATCGAAAATGGTGTCACCAATGGCCAGTATAATGGCCTGTCGACGCGCCCGGACATCTTCATCGTGCGCCCGTACGACGCCACCAACACGAACCCGCTTGGCGCGTATCAGCTGCTCAACGGATGCGGCAATCTGACGCCCTACACCCTGACGGCACAGCAATATGCGGACGCCAACCCGACCGTGGATGACGCCGGCAATCCGCTTCAGCCGGTCACGCCGCACACTGTCTGCCAGCAGGACATCACCCACGATTATGGCCAGATCGAGCCGGACATGAATCGCTGGGGCGGTGCCGCGCATCTGACCGTCAACCTCGGCAATTCGGAAGCCTATGCCGAGTTCAACTATGAGCGGAGCTATTCGGCCTATACCGGTCTCGCCAGCACCGATCGTGCTGCCGCACCGGCGGGCATCGACTTCCCGGCATACACCGATGCCGCCGGCGCCAATATCCTGACTCTGCCGATCTATATCTGCCCGCGTGGAACCACCGTGGCGTGCACCGCCGCGAACGGCACCCTCAACCCGAACAATCCGTTCGCCGCACAGGGTGAAGTCGCCCGTGTCGCTGGCCGTCTGCCGACCAGCACCGAGTTCAACTCCTCGCTCAGCCAGGTCTTCCGCGGCGCCCTCGGCGTGCACGGCAGCTTCGGCGGTGACTGGAACTATGCGGTCGATGCGACCGCGATGGTGAACAAGCTCCAGACGACGGCCAAGGGCTATGTCTACATCCAGCATCTGATCGACGAAGTGAATGACGGGTCGTATAATTTCGTGAACCCGTCGCAGACCAGCCAGGCGGCGCTGGACTATCTGACCCCGGTCCAGATCAACCACCAGGATTCGCATCTCTACCAGGTTCAGGGCAGCATCGCGAAGGATCTGTTCCAGTTGCCGGGCGGCGCGTTGCAGCTCGCTGTCGGTGGTGCCTTCAGGCACGAGTCGCTCAACGATCCGAGCGGCAACCCCGACTATAACGGTCCGACTGAGCGCTATTTCCGCCTGAATGCGTTCGGCGCCTCCGGCAGCCGCGACGTTGAATCGGCCTATTTCGAAATCAGCGCACCGATCGTGACTCAGTTCGAAGTGAATGCGTCCGGCCGGTACGACCATTATTCGAGCGGCCAGAGCAACTTCTCGCCGAAGATCGGCGCGAAGTTCACCCCGATCAAGCAGATCGCGATCCGCGGCACCTTCTCGAAGGGCTTCCGTATCCCGAGCTTCGCTGAATCGGGCGCCCTGCCCACCACCGGCTATGTCAACACGGCGCTCTCGACGCTGCCGCAAAGCTATATCAATCAGCATCTGACGGCAGGCGGCGCTCCGGACCTCTACATCACCCAGTGCGTGTCGAACGTCTGCGTCGGCGAAACCACGGTTGGCAATCCCAACCTCAAGCCGGAGAAGTCGCGCAATTTCACGTTCGGCGCGATTTTCGAGCCGATCCACAACATCAGCTTCACGGTGGATTACTATAACATCGAGAAGACCAACGCGATCACCAGCGTCGACTTCGGAAGTGCGATCTCGAACTATTATGCTACCGGCCAGACGACGTTCAATGGTGTGACGATCATTCCGGACGAGCCTGACGTCGATCACCCGAACGCTCAACGCCGCGTTGCCTTCGCGCAGGGCAGCTTCATCAATGCCAACAAGATTTCGACCGCTGGTCTGGATCTGGGCATGAAAGCGCGCTTCCCGATCACGTCGGGTATCAAGTTCACGACCTCGGTCGACGCGACTTACATCTTCTACCTCAACACCACCTTCCCGGATGGCACCGTCCAGCATTATGCGGGCACGCTGGGCAACTTCAACCTGACGGCCGGTTCCGGCACGCAGCGCTGGAAGGGCACCTGGCAGAGCACGGTCGATTTCGGCCGGGCGTCGCTCACCGCGACTGCCTATTACACCAGTGGCTATAACTACTCCGCCGAAGATCAGACGGGTGTGGCAGGCGATTGCAGCCTGGGCGTGGCCTACCAGCCCTGCAACGTGAAGTCGTTCATCGACGTCGACATGCACGGCGAGGTGAAGGTCGCCGACAAGTTCACGCTGTACATGGACGTGCTCAACGTGGCCGACCGTTCGCCGCCGATCGATGCGACGACCTATGGCGCCTATCTGTACAACCCGGTCGTGGGTGAAGCGGGCATCCTCGGCCGCTCGTTCCGCGTCGGCGCGAAGGTAGACTTCTGATCGTAACCTGGCCCGGTTACGGGGGCTCGCAAGAGTTTCCCGTAACCGGCTCAGGGGTTTGAGATTTTTCGAGATGCGCAATGAGGGCAACCTCATACTGCGTTGATATCTAGCCGATTCCCTCGATGGATATCAGCGCAGGTGCGCTAAACTTGGTGCTCGGCCCCGCAAGGGTCCGGGCATCTTTTTTATCGGGACGGATCGCGTTATCGCGGCGATGCGGCCACGGTCCTTGCATCGTCGATCTCCCAGAGATCGCCGTGATGCGAGAAATCGGCGACATAGGTCAGCCGCCGGGTTTTGTTGACAGTGGTGAACCGGCATTCAACCGGATCGGGTGTCGTAGCGCGGCGACCGTTATTGTGGCGCACGGAGCATGAGATATGCTCCAGATGGTGGACGCTGGCTGACACGGTCACGAAGTCGCCGGATTTCGATTGCTCGGCCACATAGTCTGCCGTCGACAGTTCCACCCAGCGCCGAAACGCCCGCTCGATCTCGTGGCGCGTCGGGCAGGCATGCGTCGGCATGCAAGGCTGAGCCGCGCCCAGCAGAAGCGCGAGGACCATCATCCTCTCTCTCCCGGCTGCACGCTCATCTCACACCGCGCTACGCGAGCATCCGCGTCAGCCGGAAGATCACCCAGCAGAACAGGGCGAGGCCGGCGATCAGGCCGAACATCTTGAGCCAGACCATCAGGGCCTCATTGCCTGTGCTCGACGGTGTCGGATCGTCAGCCATCAGGCGGGCCGGGCCGCGATGAGCATGGTCTTGAACAGGTGCATGTCTTCCCCCTGGATCAGTGACTGATCGTGGCACGGACGCGCCGCCTCGGGAAGCCCCGCCATGGCGATCGCTTGGCACCGCCGCAGGTGCCTGATAGCCTCCGCCAAGGAGGTTCCGACATGGCCGACGCACCCCAATCTCCCACGCCAGCCGAACTCGCCGCGCGAAGCGATATGCGCTTCCCCAATGAAAGCGCCGAGTATCGCCGCGCCCGCACCGCGCTGCTCGCCGAGGAGATCGCGCTTCGCCGCCAGATCGAGCGCGTTGCCGAGCATCGCCGCGCCTTGCCGCCCGGCGGCGAAGTGCCGCGGGACTATGTGTTCGAAGGCGAGCAGGGCGAGGTCCATTTCGCCGATCTGTTCGGCGGCCATGATGCGCTCGTCGTCTACAGCTATATGTTCGGCCCCGAGCGCGAGCGGCCCTGCCCGATGTGCACTGCGTTCCTCGGCCCGCTCGACGCCAATGGCGCCGATATCCAGCAGCGCGTCGCACTGGCGGTGGTAGCGCGCGCGCCGATCGAGCGGCTGCTCGCCTTCAAGCGCGAGCGCGGCTGGCGCCAGCTCCCGCTCTATCAGGACAAGACGGAGCAGTACGGCCGCGACTATCGCGCCTGGACTGACCAGGGCGACAATCCGGGATACAATGTCTTCACCAAGCGCGACGGGGTGATCCGCCATTTCTGGGGCGGTGAGATGACCGGCCCGACTGCCGACCCCGGCCAGGATCCGCGCGGCGCGCCCGAGATGATGCCGTTGTGGAACGTGCTTGATACGACTCCGGCGGGGCGAGACCCGCATTGGTATCCGAGCCTGGATTATGATTGACGGTTGAGAGCGTGTTTTCCCCGGGCCTGAGGTAGAGATATGAAGCGCCTATGCTGTGCCTGTCTTCTGCCGTTGCTGACGGTCTCGGCATGGGGTCAGGCTGTTCCGCAAGGCAGGCCGTCCGTTTCACCGGTTCAGGCTGATGCTATGGTCGATAGTCTCTACAAGAAGGTGGTGGCCCGTCAGCCGCTTGCCACACCGGACAGGAAAATCTTTGGGCCATATCTCAGCAAGAAATTGCTTCGCGGGATCGATGCAAACGATGCCTGCGGTCGTGAATGGCATCGGCAGAATCCAGACCCCAACCTGAAGCCTCCAGACGCTTTGCTCGAATTTGGGATATTCTCAGGCGATGAGGAGGAATCAGAGCCGCAGGCTTTTCACATCGAAAAAACCGACATCGAGAAAGATGGCTCCTATCGCGTGCACGTGAAACTCACACGAGAATTCCCGTCATATAAACTGGTCTGGCATGTAGCGGCGGTCGTGGTGCCGGAAAACGGTCGGCCTGTCGTGGACGACATGGTGTATTTGAAGGACGATGAGCACGACACCGACGAGCGGCTATCGGAGATACTCTCACAAGAGCGCGCGAGCATTTGCCAGGTCAAAGACCACAACCTGTTCCGGTGAGCCTTGCCGGCAGATCCCGAACGCTCATATCCCGTTCAGCCAGAACGTGATACAAAACCTCCTGCCATTAACCCGGGAGGTTTCGCCATGCGCCTGTTCCCCTCACTCCTCATCGGTGCCGCTTTGCTCGGCGCGAGCGCGACCGCGCTGGCGGCTGACCGCGACAACAGCAAGAATGAAGCAAAGCTCACCGCCGCGCTCGGCGGCCGCGTCGCGGGCAAGCCCGTCGATTGCATCAATCTGCGCGATGTCCGCTCAAGCCAGATCATCGACGGCACCGCGATCGTCTATGATACCGGCGGCGGCAAACTCCTCGTCAACCGCCCCCGCATCGGCGCGCAATCGCTCGACAGCGACGATATCCTCGTCAGCAAGACCTATGGCGCTGAGCTGTGCAGCCTCGACACGATCAACCTGATCGATCGCGGCTCGCGCATCCAGAGCGGCTTTGTCGGGCTGGGGCAGTTCGTGCCCTACACCAAGGTCAAGGCAGCCAACCCCTGAGGCGTTCGGCTGAACGGCCGACCTGCCATGTGCCGATGAACCGTTCAGCCGGAACGTGATACTTACCCCTGACGTTGAATCCGGGAGATTTTTCTCATGCGCCCGTTATCCACGATCCTCGCCGCCGCCGCGCTACTCGGCACCAGCGCGACGGCGATCGCCGCCAAAGAGCAGGACAACAGCAAGAACGAGGCGAAGCTCACCGCCGCGATCGGCAATCGCATTGCCGGCGCGCCGGTCGACTGCATCTATCTGCGCGATATCCGCTCGACCCAGATCATCGATCGCACCGCGATCGTCTATGATGTGGGCGGCGGCAAGCTGTACGTGAACCGGCCGAGCATCGGCGCTGAATCACTTGATGACGACGATATCCTCGTCAGCAAGACCCACAGCGCGCAACTGTGCAGCATCGACACGATCGACCTGATCGATCGCGGCTCACGCATGCGGAGCGGCTTTGTCGGCCTGGGCAAGTTCGTGCCTTACAGCAGGCCGCCCAAGGGCTGATCGTCGCCGACCCGGTTAGCGGGCTTGATGATCTCGAGGAATTGGCGCGCGGCAATTGCTTCGCCGGGCCGTGCGCTGAGCAGCCACATCGAGGACAGCGCCTTCTTGCCCCGGAGCGGCCGATAGGTCAGCCGCGCCGGCTGGAGCGCGCACAGCGACTCAGCCAGCACGGTGATGCCAAGCCCTGCCGCGACCAGCCCGAACAGGGTCGAGACTTCGCGCACATCCTGGACGATGAGCGGCTCCACCCCGGTCTCGTGCAGCATGTCGAGCAGGTCCCCGGCAAAGCTGTTCGCCCGGCCCCGCGCATAGAAGACCATCGGCTCGCCGTGCAGATCCCCGAAGGACAGGCTCTGCTTGCGCGCGAGATGATGGTCGGTGCGCATCGCGACATGCAGCCTTTCATCGAGGATCCGCGTCGCGACGATCCCGGGCGGCAAAACCGGGGGCGTCGCGCTGCGCAGGAAGCTGATGTCGATCTCCCCTGCCGCCAGCGCAGCGACCTGTGCGCCCGCCGATAGTTCGAACAACTCGATCTTCACCGCGGGATAGAGCTGGCGATAATCGAAGATCGCCCTGGCCACCTCGGGCACGAACGGCGCCGACGGGTTGAAGCCGATCGCGAGCTTGCCGAAATCGCCCTGCGCCGCGCGTTTCGCCACATCGACCGCGCGATCGACCTGCGCCAGCGAGGCGCGCGCCTGTTCGAGGAACAGCCGCCCCGGCTCGGTCAGCGTCACCTTGCGGCTGCTGCGCTCGAACAGCCGGACGCCGAGTTCCTCTTCGAGCGCGCGGATCTGCTGGCTCAGCGGCGGCTGCGACACGCCGAGCTTCACCGCCGCGCGGCCGAAATGCAGATCCTCGGCCACGGCGACGAAATAGCGCAGGTGTCTCAGCTCCATGATCGATATCTAGAACGTCTTGATCCGGGGTCAAATCATATTGGACGCAGGTGCAGCAAAAGCCCATTTGGCGCCCGAGAGTTTCGTCCCGGGGGCACCGGAGAATCCTGCCATGATTGGCATCGTCAAGGTCGCGCTTGCACGACCGCTCACCTTCATCGTCATGGCGATTCTCATCGCCGTGGTGGGCGTGCTCGCCGCGATCCGGACACCGGTGGACATCTTCCCCGAAATCCGCGTGCCGGTCATCGCCGCATCCTTCCAATATGCCGGCCTGTCGCCCGACGACATGTCGGGCCGCATCATCACGCCGTTCGAGCGTGTCCTCACCACCACGGTCAACGATATCGACCATATCGAGAGCCAGTCGATGCCCGGCATCGGCGTGGTGAAGATCTATTTCCACCCCGGCGCCGATATCCGCACCGCCACCGCCCAGGTCACCTCGATCTCGCAGACCGTGCTGCGCCAGCTGCCCCCGGGCACCACGCCGCCGCTGATCCTGAACTACAACGCCTCGACCGTGCCGATCATCCAGCTCGCGCTCTCGGGCAAGGGCCTGTCCGAAGGCCGCATGTTCGACTACGCCACGAACAGCGTCCGCCCGGCGCTCGTCACCGTGCCTGGCGCCGCCATTCCCTATCCGTCCGGCGGCCGCCAGCGCCAGATCCAGATCGATCTCGACCCCCAGGCGCTGCAATCCAAGGGCCTGTCGGCGCAGGATGTCGGCAATGCGATCGCCGCGCAGCAGCAGATCAATCCGGCCGGTTTCGCCAAGATCGGCGGCTATCAATATAATGTCCGCCTCAATAATGCGCCGGGCTCGGTCGATGAGCTCAACAATATCCCGGTCAAGGTGGTGAATGGCGGCACCATCTATATGCGCGACGTCGCCCATGTCCGCGACGGCACCGCGCCGCAGACCAATGTCGTCCATGTCGACGGCTCGCGCTCGGTGCTGATGACGATCCTGAAGAACGGCGCCACCTCGACGCTGGCGATCGTCCAGGGCGTGAAGGATGCGCTGCCCGCGGCCGAGGCGAGCCTGCCGGCCGCGCTGAAGATCGTGCCGATCGGCGACCAGTCGCTGTTCGTGAAGGCGGCGATCGGCGGCGTGGTCAAGGAAGGCGCGATCGCAGCGACGCTGACCAGCCTGATGATCCTGCTGTTCCTCGGCTCGTGGCGCTCGACGGTGATCATCGCCATCTCGATCCCGCTCTCGATCCTCGCCGCGATCCTCGCGCTCGCCGCGACGGGCCAGACGCTCAACATCATGACGCTGGGCGGCCTGAGCCTTGCGGTCGGCATCCTGGTCGATGACGCGACGGTGACGATCGAGAACATCAACTGGCATCTCGAACAGGGCAAGGGCGTGATCCAGGCGATCCTCGACGGCGCGGCGCAGATCGTGACGCCGGCCTTCGTCTCGCTATTGTGCATCTGCATCGTGTTCGTGCCGATGTTCTTCCTGCCCGGCGTTGCGGGCTTCCTGTTCGTGCCGCTCGCGCTCGCCGTGGTGTTCGCGATGATTGCCTCGTTCATCCTGTCGCGCACGCTCGTGCCGACCATGGCGATGTATCTGCTCAAGCCCCATGCGCCCGGCCATCTCCACGAAGCCGGCCCGCCGGGTTCACGCAACCCGCTGGTCCGCTTCCAGCGCAATTTCGAGGCGCGTTTCGAGAAGATCCGTGCCGGCTATGGCAGGCTGCTCGAGCGCGCGCTCGGTGCCGGGCGGCCGTTCGTGCTCGGGTTCCTCGGCGTGGTCGCCCTGTCCTTCCTGCTGGTGCCGTTCCTCGGCGAGAATTTCTTCCCCGCCGTCGATGCGGGGCAGATCACCCTCCATGTCCGCGCGCCGGTCGGCTCGCGGATCGAGGACACCTCAGCCGATTTCGACCGGATCGAGCGCCGCATCCGCCAGATCATCCCCGCGAACGAGCTGGTTTCGGTCGTCGACAATATCGGCCTGCCGGTCAGCTCGATCAACGTGACCTACAACAACTCCGGCACGATCGGCCCGCAGGACGGCGATATCCTGATTCAGCTCACCAAGGATCACGCCCCCACCGCCGACTATATCCGCAAGATGCGCGAAACACTGCCCGGGGCCTTTCCGGGCACCAATTTCGCCTTCCTGCCCGCCGACATCACCAGCCAGATCCTGAACTTCGGCGCCCCCGCGCCGATCGACATCCAGGTCACCGGCCATGACTCCGCCACTGCCGCCGCGTACGCGCAGAAAATCCTGCGCAAGCTCGGCGCGATCCCCGGCGTCGCGGATTCGCGCATCCAGCAATCGGCGCGCTATCCCGAGATGCGCGTTGCGGTCGATCGCAGCCGCCTCGGCCAATTGGGCCTGACCGAGCGCGACGTCACCAACGGCCTTGCCGGCTCGCTCGCCGGCTCGTCGCAGACGGCGCCCGTCTTCTATCTCAACCCGGAGAATGGCGTCTCCTACGCGGTCGTCGCCCAGACGCCGGAATACAAGGTCGGTTCGCTCAGCGATCTCCAGAATATCCCGATCACCGGCACCGGCCCGACTTCATCGCAGGTGCTCGGCGGCGTCGGTACGGTCGTGCGCGGCAATGCGGCTGCAGTCGTCTCGCATTACAATATCCAACCGGCGGTCGATATCTACGCCACCCCCAATGGCCGCGATCTCGGCGCAGTCGCGGGCGACATCAACCATGTGCTCGCCCAGCTCAAGGACCAGGCGCCCAAGGGCGTCACCGTTACGCTGCGCGGCCAATATGCGACGATGAACACCGCCTTTTCCGGCCTGTTCTTCGGGCTGATCGGCGCGATCGCGCTGATCTATCTGCTGATCGTGGTCAATTTCCAGAGCTGGCTCGATCCGTTCGTGATCATCACAGCGCTGCCCGGCGCGATCGCCGGCATCATCTGGATGCTGTTCGTCACCGGCACCACCCTGTCAGTGCCGGCGCTGACCGGCGCGATCATGTGCATGGGCGTCGCCACCGCCAATTCGATCCTCGTCGTCAGCTTTGCGCGCGAACGGCTCGCCGAGCATGGCGATGCGGTGAAGGCAGCGCTCGAGGCCGGCATGACCCGTTTCCGCCCGGTGCTGATGACCGCGCTCGCGATGGTCATGGGCATGCTGCCGATGGCGCTCGCGCTCGGCGAGGGCGGCGAGCAGAACGCCCCGCTCGGCCGCGCCGTGATCGGCGGCCTGGTCGTCGCGACGATCGCCACCCTTATGTTCGTGCCGGTGATCTTCAGCCTGGTTCACCGCCGCGATGCCGAAAAACGAGCGCACGCCCCGAGCGGCGGCGCGCTGGAGGAAGCTTATGCTTGAGTCCCGCCAGACCTTCGAAGACGCGCCGACACGCACCGTCAATTTGCGCACGATCGGCCTCGTCGCCGTCGCGATCGCGATCCTGGTGGTTGCCGCCGGCATCTTCGGCCGCGTCCGCAACGAGCGCGCGCTGACCCATTGGACTGATGCGCAGGCCGTGCCGGTCGTCAGCATCATCCACCCGACCGCTGCCGGCGCAAGCAGTGCGCTGACTCTCCCCGGCAACGTCCAGGCCTATAACAGCGCCGCGATCTATGCCCGCACCACTGGCTATATCCGCAAATGGTTCGTCGATATCGGCGATCCGGTCCGCGCCGGCCAGGTGCTCGCGATCCTCGATGCGCCCGATGTCGACCAGCAGGTCGCAGCCGCGAAGGCCAATCTCCAGACAGCGCGCGCCAACCGTGCGCTCGCGCAATCGACCGCAGCCCGCTGGAGCAACCTGCTCGGCAAGGACGCAGTCTCCAAGCAGGAGACTGACGAGAAGCTCGGCGATCTCGCCGCCAAGACAGCGATCGCCAACGCCGCCGATGCCGATGTCCGCCGCCTCGGCGCGCTGCAGGGCTTCACCCGGCTGATCGCGCCCTTTTCGGGCGTGGTGACCAGCCGCTCGACCCAGATCGGCGCGCTGGTGACGGCGGGCACGACCAGCTCGACGCCCCTGTTCACCGTCGCCGATATCGGCCGGATGCGCGTCTATGTCCGCGTCCCCCAGGCCTATTCCGCCGCTTTCCATCCCGGCCTGCACGCGACGCTGACCGTGCCGGAATATCCCGGCCGCAGCTTCGATATCGAGCTGGTGCGCAGCGCCGGCGCGGTCGATCCGCAATCGGGCACGGTGCTGGTCGAGTTCCAGGCGGCGAATGCCGACAAGGCGTTGAAACCCGGCGCTTATGCCCAGGTGAAATTGCCGCTGGATGGTGCCGGCGGCGCCGGCGGTGGCGTGCGCCTGCCCCCGAGCGCGCTGATCATCGGGTCGAAGGGCACTCAGGTCGCAGTGATCGGTCCCGACGGCAAGGCGCTGCTCAAGACAGTGACGATCGGTCGCGACGATGGCGACAGCGTCGAAATCAGTGCCGGGCTGAGCGCCTCTGACCGGGTGATCGACAGCCCGCCGGATTCGCTCCAGACCGGCGACCCGGTCCGCACCGTCAAGCCGGGGGCCGACCATGCGGCGAGCTAAAAGCATATCGAGCGACGCTCTCTTCAACCCCTCCCCTTCAGGGGAGGGGCAAGGGGTGGGGCAGCGGCGGGCGAGGCTCGATGCCTCGCTCGACGCTTCGGCCTTGGCGAAGAGTCTTTTTGAGCGCGCAGACGCGCGCCCCCACCCCCTAACCCCTCCCCTGAAGGGGAGGGGCTTGATTATCCTCGCCACGCTCGCCCTCTCCGCCTGCTCGCTCGCGCCACCCGACAGCCTGCCCCCCAGCCCAACCGCGCCCGCGTACAAGGAGCTCGGCGCGTGGCAGCCCGCCCCCACCGCGCCCGCCGATAACGGAAAATGGTGGGCGCTCTTTGCTGATCCGACCCTCACTGGCCTCGAAGACAGGATCGAAGCCAATAACCCCGATCTCGCCGCGGCGGTCGCCCGCTACGACCAGGCGCAGGGCGCGCTCAAAGAAGCCGGCGCCCAGGCGCTCCCCAGCGTCGATGTCGGGGCCAATGCCGAGCGTGCGCGTGTCTCCGCCGATCGCCCGCTCTCGCCCGGCACGGCAGCCACCTATACCGATCTCCGCATCGGCCCCTCGCTCGCGTACGAGATCGACCTGTTCGGCCGAGTCCGTAATTCGATCCGTGCCAGCGCCGCTGATGTCCGCGCCAGCGCGCAGGATCTCGCCGGTGTCCGGCTCGGCCTGCAATCGACGCTGGCCAGCGACTATTTCCAGATGCGCGGCCTCGACGCGCGCATCACCCTGCTGAAACAGACAGTCGATGCCTATCAGCGCGCCTATGACCTGACCGACACCCGCCACACCGGCGGCATTGCCTCGGGCATCGACGTCAGCCGCGCCGCGTCGCAGCTGTCGAGCGCCAGGGCCGAGCTCTCCTCCGTCGCCGCCGACCGTGCCGGCTTCGAACATGCCGTGGCGATCCTGGTCGGCGAATCCCCCTCGAGCTTCTCGCTGCCCGTGGCCGACACGCAAATCGCCCCGCCCGCGATTCCAGTCGGCATTCCCTCGGCTTTGCTCACCCGCCGCCCCGATATCGTCGCTTCCGCCGCCCGCATCGCCGCCGCCAATGCGCGGATCGGCGTCGCCCGCGCTGCGCAATATCCGTCGCTGACGCTCGGCGGCTCAGGCGGCTTCGAGGCCGGCAACAGCAGCATCCTCAGCGCCTCGAACGGCTTCTGGGCGCTCGGCCCGCTCTCTGCCGCGCTCAACATCTTCGACGGCGGCGCCCGACGCGCGCGGGTCCGCATCAGCCGCGCGCAATATGACGAGGCCGCCGCCGGCTACCGCTCGACCGTGCTGACCGCCTTTCGCGAAGTGGAGGACGATCTCGCCCGGGCCCATTGGTACGCCGCGCAGGAGGCCGATCAGCAGGCCGCCACCACGGCTGCCGAACGCACCCGCGACCTCGCCCTGATCCGCTACCGCGACGGCGCGGCGGATTATCTCGAAGTGGTGACGGCGCAGACCGCGGCGCTCGACGCGCAGCGCTTGCTGCTCCAGGTCCATACCAGCCGGTTGCAGGTTGCAGTGGCGACGGTGCAGGCGGTCGGCGGGCTTTATTGATCGAAGTCGCCGTCTCCGCCTGGAGGTCGACCCCTCTCGAAACCGCGCTAAACCCTCCCTCCACCAACGGAGCAACCCCATGCGCCTGATCGATCGCGAAGAAGTCGCCGAGCGCCTCACCTACCCCGTCTGCATCCCGATCATCCGTGAAGCGATGATCGCCTTTTCGCGCGGCGAGACGCGACAGCTCCTGCGCTCGATCATCCCGCTCTCGGCACCCCGGATGTTCGGCATCATGCCCGGTGCGATGGCGGTTGACGGGCCGTACGGCGCCAAGCTGATCAGCGTCAGCCCCGATAATTTCGCCAAGGGCCGCCAGTCGCATCAGGGCCTGATCGTCCTGTTCGATCCCGAGACCGACGCACCGGTCTGTGTCGTCCATGCCGGCGAAGTCACCGCGATCCGCACCGCGGCAGCAAGCGCGGTCGCGACCGACGCACTGGCCCGCCCCGACGCGACGCGCCTCGCCATCCTCGGCTATGGCGAGCAGGCCGCAACCCATATCCGCGCCATCGCCGAAGTCCGCCCGCTCAGCGCCGTCACCATCTGGGGCCGCTCGCCCGATCGGGCAGCAGCGCTCGCCGCGCGCATGGGCGGCGAGTTCGAATTCCCGATCTCCGTCGCGGCAACGGCCGAAGACGCGGCCGCCGAGGCTGACATCATCTGCACCGTCACCGGCGCGCGGGAGCCGATCCTCCACGGCGCCTGGATCCGACCCGGGACGCATCTCAACCTGGTCGGCTCGAGCTATGCCGGCCCGGCCGAGGTCGACACTGATCTGGTCGTCCGCGCCCGCTTCATCGCCGACAGCCGCGAAGGCGTGCTCGCCCAGGGCGGAGAGTTTATCCGCGCGAAAAAGGCAGGGCTGATCACCGACGCGCACCTCGTCGCGGAAATCGGCGAGGTGCTGGCCGGTACGATCCCGGGGCGCACATCCCCCGACGAGATCACGGTCTATAAATCGCTCGGCCATGTCGTGCAGGACCTCGCCAGCGCCTGGGCGCTATATATGGCAGACAACTCCGACGGGGAGTGACCCAGCGGTCAACAGCCTTCCCCATCGCACCGTCACCGCCTCAGCACCGTCGAGGCGCGTGCTCAGACCATTGGATTGCGGGTTTCCTCGTTTCCTGTATCCAGTTGCCAAGGGAGGTCAGAATGCGTCCGCCAGCCATTATCTGGTTTCAGCGTCTCAGCCTGGCCACCGCCGAACTCGAGATAGTACAAACCTGGCTGGGCTGGGACAGGCTTAGGCTGCTGGGCCAATCGATCGCAGCCATCCTGACCGCACAGATTTTCGCCGTTGCCGTGATGGTCGCACTGACCCTGCTCGTTTCGTTGCGCCGCAGCAAGGTCGCGATGTGGCTCTTGGTGGTGCTTTTCGCGCTCAGCCTTCCCAGAACGTTCATATTGCTGCGAGAAGGACGGCTGTTCGGGTCGCATCTCATTACGGCTGTCCAGATAATCGCCGAACTCGTCGCGGTGGCGCTGCTGTTCACGCGTCCGGCGCGGCGCTGGATGAGCCGGGAATCCGCGATCGACCTCGGCGAGGTGTTCGCCTGATTTCACGACCGAGGAACGGATGTGGTAGCTGAACGTCGCGTTTGCGCGCACCATCGATAATCTGGATATTCCTCATCGGCACAGTTACGATCCCTCGTTAAGCCTGCCCGCGGCGGATGCCGGAAAATCCCGATTCAAACCGAGCGCAAATCAGCGCAACACAATCTCCGGCGGTGCGGAATCAGCGCCCGGCCCGCTCTTTGACAGGATTGGATATCTGAAGATTCGCCACCGCTGTTGTGACGAAAACGGCCTCTGTTCCGCTGCTGTTATTTCCAACTTTCATGCTGTTATTTCCATAACAGCATGCGGCCGACAACCCACTGAGAATGCAGCCGAAATCAGCACCAACATTCCAACATAACAGGAGAAGAAAAAAACTTCGCCGAACAACAGCGGAAAAGCCCGGTCGAAACCACGGCCTATGCGACGTCGTAAACCTCGCCCGGCACCCCCGCCACGAACAGCGCGGGATCGATCCCGTTTGCCGCCAGGGCCGCCGCCAATCCGGTCGCCGGCTCCTCCCGCGCCTCATCAGTCAGCTGAAACGTCCCCCAGTGGATACCGATCGCCCGCTTCGTGCCCGTGTCGAGCATGATCCGCACTGCCTCATCGGGGTTGGCGTGCTGCGGCTTCATGAACCAGCGCGGCTCATAGGCGCCGATCGGGATCAGCGACACGTCCGGCGCCCAGAAGTGGCCGCGCATGTCGCGGAAGATCTTGCCGCCGCCATAGCCGGTATCGCCCGCAAAATAGACCAGGCCAGCGCGGGTACGGATCATGTAGCCGCACCACAAGGCCATGCGCCGATCCCGCGCACCGCGCGACGACCAGTGATTGGCCGGGACGAGATGCGCCTCCGCCCCCTGCCCCAGATCGATCCGGTCACCCCAGTCGCCAGTCACGATCCGCGCCTCGGGCACTGCCTTGCGCACGATCGCATCATTGCCGAGCGGCATCAGGAACAATGGCTGGTGCGCTGCCTGCAAACGCCTGAGTGTCGCAACATCGAGATGGTCGTAATGATTGTGCGACAGCAGCACGACATGGATCGGCGGCAGTTTGGCGAAGTCGATCCCCGGCTGTGTTACCCGTTTTGGGCCGGCAAAACTGAGCGGGCTCGCCCGCTCCGACCACACCGGATCGGTCACGAGGTTGAGCCCCGCTGCCTGGATCAGCAGCGTGGCATGCCCCACCATGGTGATCCGCAAGCCGTCGACCTGCCCCTCCGGCACTGCCTCCACCACCGGCACGGATCGCGGCCATGGCGCGGGCCGCGTACCGAGTTTCCACCGTAAAATGTCACTCAAACCGCGATCGACCGCGGGCGCGCTGGGATTGAAGAAACGCGTACCATCGAAATGGTCGCTCGGCGGGCCCTGATAATAGGGATTCGTGGTCGTCATGCGGGCGGCATGAGTACACGAAATGACGCGCGTTGCGATGCCTCCAATCCTGGCCCGGACGGCATGACGTCACCTCTGGACATTCGACGCGGTCGCAGACAGGGAAAGCACAGGCGGCACTGAAAAATGCCGCAGCGGTTGGGGGAAAGACCATGACGATAGCACGCAGCCTGCTCGCTCTGGCCCTGGTGCTGGTCGCGGTGCCGGTGGGGGCTTCCAATTACATCGTCATCCGCAAGGAGATCCTGGTCGATCGCCCGGCTGATGCGGTGTGGCAGCGGGTCGGCGGCTTCTGCGCGATCGGCGAGTGGCTCAAGGTCAAGTGCGAGATCATCGCCGGCAAGGGTGGTGTCGGTACGGTGCGGCAGCTCAACGGCACCACGATCGAGCCGATGGTCGGCGCCACGCCTCTGTCCTATACCTATGGCCAGACGGCGGGTGGCATGGCGACCTTCGCCTATCACGGCACGCTCGCGGTCGAGTCTGTCGGGCCGAAGACGTCGCGGATCGTCTATACCCTGGTGTACGATGCTGCCCTGATGTCCTCGGACGATGTCCGCCGCGCGCAATATACGCGCATGAGCACGCGCTTCCAGGGTGCGATCGAGACGATGAAGGCGCTCGCCGAAGCGCGCAAATAGCGCGAAGCAAAAAGGGCGCCGGTTGCCCGACGCCCTTCGTTGCGACCCGATGAACGGGTTATTTCTTCGCGGCCTTGTCGATCGCGTCGGCCTTGTTCTCGCCGGCTTCACGCACCGCATCGGCCTTGTTGCTGATTGCGTCCGCCTTGTTGTCGAGGGCCGAGGTGACAGCAGCGCCGGCATTGTCAGCCTGATCATGGACGTTGGAGGCCATGGCGTCCATTGAATCTGCGGTGTTGTCGGCGGCTGCGGCGACATTCTCGGCAGCGGGCGTCTTGTGATCGCACGCGCTCAGGGCAAACAGGCCGGCACCGGCAAGGAGCAGAAGTTTCTTGTTCATGAGCATCATCCCTCTTGTGGAATCCCCGCTACCCGATGGGCCGGGCGCGAGGTCCATTGTCGCGAAACCGCCGACCGGCGTGAAACGTTCCACGCGGCCCGCGCCGGCAGCGGTTCCAGGTCGCCGGACGCAAGCGGGGTTATTCAGACAACCGCCCGGTTCGGCAAGCATAATCCTGAACCGGTATGAGGAAAGCTCAGGCGGCGGGAGCGAGCGGCGAGGTCGTCACGAGGCACATGATCGTGAACAGCGTCAGCCCTTTCGAGTCGGACACGTTGATATTCCAGGGCGTCCCGCGCCAGAAATCCGCCGCGCCCTGGTTCAATATGTCGGCGATCCGCCGCACCGCCTCGGTCCGCGCCGCGGCCAGATCGGGGAGCTCGCTCCCCACCCGGTCCGGGCAATCCACGCCATCATGCACATTGAAGTGGTAAATCGGCATCGCATGCTCCCCCATCCAGGCGAGAGCCTCACGTCTCCCAATCGCAAGCGCCCCCATGCCAAGCTTACGTCCGGCGACGTAACGCATTATGGTTAATTTGCAAATTGCTATCCGCTTGGCCCGGCTTGAAAATGGGACATAATCCCGCTAGGGCCGCGCTCGCCGATAGCGGCGACTTGTTCCACCGACCGACCCGGAAAGGAGTGCTCATCATGCGAACCGCAACCGCAGCCAGCTCGATCACTCCCCTATTCCTTCGTGTCCAGGAACAAATTGCATGGGCAATTCCTGCAATGGCGAGTCCGCTCGCCTGATCTTCCGCAGCTTCGGCGCTGCGCTTTCGACTGAAGTTACTCGCCTCACCCTTCTCGTTATTTCCGGGGAGGCTGGTCATGCGCGATGACGCCAGCATCCGCATCATCGCCTCCGACGAAAGCCGGATCGACCCCGTCGCAATCGACCAGCTCCGCCAGACAGCGGCGCTGGAGGGGATCGACACGGTCGTCGGCCTGCCGGATCTCCACGCCGGCCGCGGCATCGCGGTCGGTGCGGCCTTCTGGTCGCGCAGTCATGTCTATCCGCACCTTGTCGGCAGCGACATCGGCTGCGGCATGGGACTGTGGGAGACGGAAACGGCAGTCCGCAAGTTCCGGCTCGATGCCGCCGATCGCAAGCTACACGGGCTCGAGGAGGCATGGGAAGGCGATCCTGCCGCGCACCTCGCCGCTGCCGGACTGCCGGCGGCGCTGATGGGTGAGGCGCTCGGCAGCATCGGCGGCGGCAATCACTTTGCCGAGCTGCTCCGCATCGATGCCGTGATCGATACCCCCGCCTTCGCGGCGCTCGGCCTCGATGCGGCGAACGTCCTGCTCATGATCCATAGCGGTTCGCGCGGGCTCGGCCATGCCATTCTCGAACGCCAGCTCGCCAGACAGAATGTCAGCGCCCTCGCGGCGGGTGAGGATGCCTGTGCCGCCTATCTCGCCGAGCATGACCAGGCAATCGGCTGGGCGGTGCTCAATCGCGAGATCATTGCCGCTCGCTTCTTCGACAAGCTGGGAATGAAGGGACGGCGGCTGCTCGACATCTGCCACAACAGCGTGACCCCGCACGGTGGCGGGTGGCTCCATCGCAAGGGCGCGGCCCCCGCCGATCGCGGAACGATCGTGATTCCCGGCTCGCGCGGTGATCTCACCTATCTGGTACAGCCTCGGCCTGAGCTGGCGGCGGACGCGCTGCACTCGCTGGCGCATGGCGCGGGGCGGAAATGGAGCCGCAGCGAGGCGCGCGACAAGCTCAAGCGCCGCTTCACCATCACCGAGCTCGAGCGGACCGGGCTCGGCAGCCGCGTGATCTGCGAGGATCGCGCCTTGATCTACGAGGAGGCACCGCAGGCGTACAAGGACATCCACCAGGTGATCGCCGATCTCGATCAGGCCGGCCTGATCCAGGTGGTGGCGACGCTGCGTCCGCTCATCACCTACAAGACGAGGCGGACATGAGCGAGATCATCCTTCACCTCTCCTCCGGCCAGGGCCCGGAGGAGTGCCAATGGGTCGTTGCCCAACTGGTGGCCGGGTTTGCGCGCGAAGCCGCGGCGCAGGGGTTGGCATGCGAGCCGGTCGAGCCCATTACCGGCCCCTGCGCATCGGCACTGCTGCGTGTCGCGGGTGACGGCAGCGCGGTATTCGCCGCAGCACGAACCGGCACGATCCGCTGGATCGGCATCAGCCCGTTCCGCCCGACGCACAAGCGCAGGAACTGGTTCGTGGCTGTGACGCGGGCGCCCGAGGCCGAGCAGGTCCCCGAGTTCCGGGACAGCGACGTGCAGTATCAGGCGTTCCGGGCCTCGGGGCCGGGCGGGCAGCATGTCAACACGACCGACAGCGCCGTGCGCGCGATCCATGCGCCGACCGGCCTTGCCACTGCCTCGCAGGACCAGCGCTCGCAATTCGCCAACCGGAAGATCGCGCGGCTGAAGCTCGCCATGCTCTTCGACGAGCGCCGCCGCCAGGGGAGCGCCGATGGCAAGCGCGCATTGTGGAGTCGCAACCATGAACTGGAGCGCGGCAACGCAGTGCGGACCTATGAAGGTCCGGGGTTCAGGCTCAGGGAGCCCGGCGTACCGTGAGAATCTTGATCGCCGGTGCGAGCATCTGCCCCTTCATCGCGGGCACGCCCGCTGTCGGCGAGGTCGGCGCCTGAAGGATTCGACGGACCAGATCCATGCCGCCGGTCACATGGCCAAAGGCAGCGAAGCCGAGATTGTCGCCGGGCTGGCCGGGCTGCGCATCGAGCTGCGACAAATCGCCGACCGCGATGAAGAAATCCGCGGTCGCGCTACCTGGTGCGTTGCGCGCCATCGAGATGGCCCCGTCCGTGTTGCTCAGGCCGGTCTGGCTGGTCGGCTCATGCGCGACGGGCGGGAACAGGCGCTTCGGATCATTCTGCAGGCCGCCCTGGATCAGCCCGACCCCGTCCCCGATCTTCATGGCGCGGTAGATGGTCGTGCCATCGAACCGTTTCGCATCGACATAGCGGAGGAAATTCGCGGTCGTCTTCGGCGCCCGCTCCTTTTCCAGCGCGATCGTGATCGGTCCCTCGGAGGTGGTGAGCACCACGCTGACGGTAGCTGGAGCCACTGCCGGCGCGGGCGCCGGTGTCGTTGGCGTGGCGGTCTGCGCGGCCGCGACGCCCAAACAGGACCAGATCAGGGCGAGCATTGCGAATCGGCGAATCATGGCCCGAGCCTAATGGCGTGCATCGCGCACGGCCATCCTCCCGCGCGCATGTCTTTTCGGATGAAATAAATCTGTCATATTTACAGGAAGATGGGGGAGAGCGCCGCTGGCTGCTCGATCCCCCATGCTACACCCCCGCCGTTGCCGGTTTCCCCGGCTGGCTCCGCTCCACGAACTTTTATTATGTCAGCGGCGCTGTAGCGAGAACTTCCTAACCCAGATCGCGGACAAAAAAAAGGGCCAGCCCCCGAAAGGGCCGGCCTTGGAAAGTTTTAGGAGAGGATGCCTGAAAGGCCTGATCCTTGTGCAGTGCAGCATCATCTGCTGCAAGTGCGAAAAATGCGCCGAGGATTGCGCTTTCCGCAATCGTCAAGCCGCGGATGGCGGAGCGGGCTGATCGAGGTATGCGAGCATCGCGGCAAGACTCTCGCAATCCGTAGCGGAAAGTACTGAAAGAAAGGCCTGCTCCGCTGCCGCCAACCGCGGCCCGAGCACGGCGAGCCGGCGCGCACCTTCCGCGGTGAGGATGACATTATGCGCTCGGCGATCGCCTGGGCGATGCGCCCGGAGCGCCAGACCCTCTCGTTCGAGCGAATCAATGAACAGCACCATCGACGATTTCTCGATTCCGGTCCGCTCGACCAGCGCGCGCTGAGTCAGCCCATCGCTCTCCACCAGGGCGGCGAGGATCGAGATGTGCCCGAGATGGAGGCCTGTTCCTTCCAGCACAGCGACCATCTTCTCCCGCAGGCGGTGATGCGCGCGTTGCAGGAGAAAGCCGATCCGCCCCGCCGGGGGACTGTCCCCATCCTCAACAGCGCTGTCTGCCTTGTCTTCAGTCATGGCGGCCCTTGTTCCATCTCCATTGCCGTTTGCATATAGTCTAATATTAGACTATCTTTCTTTCAACCATCAGTCGAGGAGTCATTCCATGATCCGGATGAGCATGATCCGAGCAGCCATCGCGACCTGTCTTGCGCTGAGCGCTCCCGCGACGGCGGGTGCCAGGGGAGCCGGGCCGAACCCGATGGGGGTGAGCTGGGGCGTGCTTTACGGGTTCCCGTCGGCCAAATCCGAAATCTTCATGCCGCAGGCGCGCGCGCTCGGAGCAAGCTTCTCCCGGATCACCTTGTACTGGAGCCAGCTCGAACCGAAGAATGGCGCGCCGCGCTGGACCGATCTCGATGCGTGGCTCGATCAGCTCAAGACGCCAGAGGAGGGAATGCTCACCCTCGCCTCGGCATCTCCCTGGGCAACGCGGACCAAGGCATGGGTCTTCCCCTCATCCCCCGCTGCTGATCCAGCGACATATGAGGCCTTTGTGCGTCGGGTGGTCGAGCATGCGAAAGGTCGGGTGCGCTATTTCCAGGGCGAGACCGAACCCAACAACCCGTTCTTCTGGTCGGGCAGCGCGGAGGAATATTCCGCCCAGCAGGCGCTGTTCTACAAGGCCGTCAAAGCGGCCGATCCGCACGCCGAGGTGGTGCTGGCCGGCAGCGACGGGCTGTTCGACCCGACCGGCGCCGATCCGATGCCCGGGCAGGAGGCCGATCTCGCCTTTCTGAAGCGCGAGCTTGCCGGCGCGAAGGGCGCGTTCGACCTGTTCGACCTCCATCTTTACGGCAATCCCTACACTATCCCGGCACGGGTCGAGGCGGTCCGCCAGGCGATGCGCACGGCCGGCACCGAACGCCCGATCATCGTCAGCGAATATGACGGCCCGGGCTTTTTCGAATTCCATGCGAACCGCCGCTGGTTCGCTTCGCTGCAGGGGCCGGGCGCAACGCCCGAAGCAGTGCGCGCGTTGCGCGGCAAGGCGGCGACGCTGCCGCCCGAAACCCTGATGTTCCTGACCCCCGGCGACCCCGAAATGGCGGCGCGCCTGTTCCGGCTGCAGAGCAACGATCTGGTCGTCCGCAACCTGCTTGCCTTGTCGAGCGGCGTGCTGCGCACCGGCTTTTTCGACCTGTCGCACGATACGAGCCAGCCCGATGCGCCCAACACCATCCTGTACGGCACACTCAAGCTGCTCGATCATGACGACAAGGGCCTCAACCGGGAGTTGCCCCTCGCGGCGCCGTTTCGCCGACTAGCCCTTGCACTGGCGGGGACAGAGCGCGTGGAGCGGATTGCTCTTGCCTCGAACCCGATGTCTATGCGTTCCGGGTTGAGCGGCGGGGACGCGCGGCCCTGCTTGTCGCCTGGCGCAGGCCGGCGACACTTGGCGCGCCGAGTGAGCCGCTGAAGGTCGCAATCCCGTGGCATGGAGCGATCAGGCTGGAGGCAGCGATCGATGGGAGTGTTGTTACCGTCACGTCTCGGAGTGGCGCCGCGACGCTTGTTGTTACCGAGGCGCCGGTGCTGGCGGAGTAAGCGCAGCCGCCCGATTGATATCGGCATTTTCGAGAACCGGTTTCGGATAGCCATCCCGTACCACCCCGATCATCGCCCGCCCGACATTCGCCGTGGTCGTCACCGCGCCCGGAAACAATCGTCCAAGCATGCCCGAAATCGGCGCGGTCACGGCATAGGCTGCCCGGTACCAGCCGGTCTTCGAGACGATCCCGTGCAACGGCTGGATGAAGCCGGGGCGGAACATGTAGCTCGCGCGGAAGGGCATCGCCCGCAGATCATTCTCGGTGCGGCCCTTCACCCGCGCCCACATGAAGCGGCCCTTCTCGCTGATATCGGTTCCCGTGCCGGTGACATAGACAAAGACCATGCGCGGGTTCAGCCGCGCGAACAGCTCTGCGACCGTTACCGTCAGATCATGCGTGATGCGGGTATACTCAGCCTCCGACATCCCGACCGCCGACACGCCGAGGCAGAAGAAACAGGCATCGAAGCCTTCGAGATCCCCCGCGATCGTCTGGACTGCGAACAGATCGGCCAGCACGATCTCGCGAAGCTTGGGATCAGTCCGCCCGGTCGCAGCACGGCCGACCGTGACGACCTGCTCGACCTCGCGATCGCGCAGGCACTCGCGCAGCACGCCCTGCCCGACCATCCCGGTCGCACCGAATATCAGGACCTTCATGCGGGGAGGCTAGCAGGCGCCGCGCCGGCGCGATAGCGCGACCGCTTGACCCGCCGCCCTGCATGACGGACCAGCATCGCCATGAATCAGGCACACATATCGCGACGGCTGGGCGACAAGGGCATCGCTGCGTTGCTCGCGGCCGGCATACTGATCGCCGCTTCGCTGACCGCCCTTGCTTACTGGCCCGGCCTGATGACCTGGGACGCGATCCGCCAATATGGCCAGGCGATCGACGGCGATTTCGACGACTGGCATCCGCCTGCGATGGAATGGCTGTGGCGCCAGCTCATCCCGATCCACACCGGCCCGGCGCCGATGCTGATCCTGCAGCTCGCGCTCTATTGGGGCGGGTTCGCCTTGATCGCCGGCTGGGCCCTGCGCGAAAGGCGGCGCGGGCTGGCGGTGGCGCTCGCGGTATGCGGGTTGCTCCCGCTGTCCATGGCGCTGATGGGCGCGGTGCTGAAGGACTGCCTGATGGCGGGCGCACTGCTCACCACCACCGGGCTGTTGTTCTGGAACGATGGCGATGCGCGGCCGCGGCGGCAATGGCTGCTCCGCGGACTCGGGATCGCCTTGCTGCTGTTCGCCGCGATGCTGCGCTTCAACGCCTTTCTTGCCGCCCTGCCCTTGTTCGTTGCGCTGCTGCCGGTGGCATGGCGCAGCAACTGGCTGCGAATGGCGATCGCGTCCATCCTCGCCACCCTAGTGCTGATGCTGGCGCTGCCCCTCGCCAACCGGGCGATCGGGGCCGAACCGAGCGGAGTCGAGCTCTCGCTGATCATCTTCGATCTCGGTGGCATCACCGAGCATAGCGGCGTCGACGTCTTCCCGCCGCTGGGCGTGACCGATCCGGTCGCCGCCAACCACGAATGTTATTCGCCGGTCAAATGGGATCCCTACAGCTTCTGGGTCGATCCGGTCTGCCCGCTCGGCTTCGATCCGATGAAGGCGGCGGTGAAGGCGCAGCATATCAAGCCCTATCGTTTCTGGGCAAGCGCGATCCTGGCGCATCCGATCGCTTATGCCGAACATCGGCTGGCGCATTTCAACATCAACACGCGCTTCCTCGTCCATGACGAAGTCGAGCGTCCGGTCCAGGTCGTCTCGGCGCCCAATGACTGGAACTACAAGGTCACGCCCAGCCCGATCCTGTCGGCGATCGACTGGCTCGCGCTGGCCAGCGCGAAGACGCCGCTCGGCTGGCCGATCGCATGGATTGCGCTCGCCTTCGGGGTGCTGCTGCTGAGCCCCAACTTGCCGTCGCGCCGGCTGATCGTGCCGCTCGCACTCTCGGCTCTGCTCTACGGGCTTGGCTATGGCGTGTTCAGCGTCGCGGCGGAGCTGCGCTATCATCTCTGGACGATGATCGCGGCTCTGCTTGCGACCATGCTGGCGGCGGGTGACCTGTTCGGTATGCCGGCGGTGCCGTGGCGGAAGATCAGCTGGACGGGCGTACCATTGCTCGGCGTGCTGGCGCTCGCGACGGCGTGGCGGGTGCTGCCCTTGGCGTAGACCGACGTCCTGACCTGCTTTTTGGCGACACCCTAATCCTGCCTTGACATTTTACTACGATAATCGTAGTATCACTCGATGGCGGTCGCTCTCTCACATTGGCAGATGGTCACCGAACTCGTCCGCGATGTCGCCTTTTCGCCCCGCCAGGCCGGTAGGATAGCAGATGCGGTCATCGGAGCCCGCTGGGGCCGCCGGCCGCGACGCTATACCGACTACCTCGCCACCGCCCGACTTCGCCAATCCGGCGCCGGTTTCGCGAGCCCCCTGCTGGCCGTCAGTGACGAACAACTCGCGCGCGCCGATGCGGATATCGGCTGGCGCCTCGATCCTGCCGGCCGCGCGGCGGCAAAAGCGATGCGTGATAGTGAATTCGGCGCGGCGCCCTTCCGGTTGACCGCCTATGGGATCGAACGCATCGGAATTCGGCAGGTCAAGGCCTGACATCTTCCATGCCACTCCCCATGTGCCGCGTTCAGGCAAGGAGTAGAGACTATGGCGAGCAAGGTCTGGTTTATCACAGGCACCTCCAAGGGCTTCGGGCGGATCTGGGCGGAAGCGGCGCTGGCACGGGGCGACAAGGTTGCGGCGACGGCGCGGGATATCGGCACTCTCCAGCCGCTCGTCGACCAATATGGCGAGAACGTGCTGCCGCTGACCCTCAATGTCGATGACAAGGCTGCCGTGGACGCCGCGGTGGCGCAGGCCATCGCCCGGTTCGGCCGGATCGACGTGGCGATCAACAATGCCGGCTATGGCCTGTTCGGGACAATCGAGGAGGTCAGCGAAGCCGAGGCCCGGGCGCAGATGGAAACCAATTTCTTCGGCGCCTTATGGGTCACCAAGGCGGTCCTGCCGCAGATGCGCGCTCAGGGCTCGGGGCGGATCATCCAGGTCTCCTCGATCGGCGGCGTCAACGCCTTCGCGACGATCGGCCTGTACCATGCCTCCAAATGGGCGCTCGAAGGGTTCAGCCAGTCGCTCGCGGCCGAGGTCGCTCCCTTCGGCATCAAGGTCACGCTGGTCGAACCGGCCGGTTATGCGACTGACTGGAGCGGTCCGTCGGCCAGACAGGCCAAGCCGATCGAGGCTTATAGCGAAGCCCGCGCGGCGCGCGCTGCCTTCCGCAGCGCCGCCATTCCCGGCGACCCCGAGGCAAGCGGCCCCGCGATCCTGAAGGTCGTCGATGCGGAAAATCCGCCGCTACGGATCTTCTTCGGCACGGCCGGCCTGCCGATGACCAAGGCGGAATATGCCAACCGGATCGAAACCTGGGAGAAATGGAATGACGTGTCCGTCGAGGCCCAGGGCAATCTGGCGGTCGCACCCATTGGCTGAAGATCACGTGGAAAAGGCTGGTGGGCCCGGCAGGACTTGAACCCGCAACCTACCCGTTATGAGCGGGCAGCTCTAACCAATTGAGCTACAGGCCCCACCGCCCCGCTCGTTAGCGGAGCAGCGGCGGCGGTGGCAAGGGTGCGTTGACCAGTCGAATGGATCATGCCGGTGATTGCCATCCGTGCCCGGGCGCGCCATTTTCGCCGTGCGGGTCGTGGCGGCAGCAACGGCACGACCAGCGCTATTCCAGCGGGAGAGGCACATGATCGAGACACGGCTCAATGGCCAGTTTCCGCCCAGTTATGTCGTGGGCGAGCGGATCAACCTAACGCGGCTCATGAACCGTGGCGGCGAGACGTCACCGCGGACTCCGCCCCTCAACCCGCCAACCCGGATCACCGACGCCCGCCCCCTGCAGGCGCGGGCGGCTTCCGAGCGCGATTTCTTCGACAGCCATGGCTTCGTGCTGCTCGATGCGCCGACCGCGGTGGCCGACTGGGGCGACGCGGCCGCTGTCGGCCAGACCTATCTGGCCGAGGTCGAGGCGCTGATCCGCACCCGCCTGTATCCTGGACGCACGATCAGCATCATGCAGCCACCCAATGTCCTGCGGCGCGGCGCAGGCACCGACAATCCGCAATATGGCACCGGCGTCCATCAGGATTACGGCATCACCGCTGACGACTTCCAGCAGAGCGTCGCCGCTTTTGCCGGTCCCGAGGCCGGGGCGGGATGGCGTACGCGGTTCGAGCAGGAGGATGTAGAGGGGTTCGTCATGCTCGATTTCTGGCGCACGACCATGGCCGAGCCGCTCAGGCATATGCCGCTCGCCCTGTGCGACCCGACCAGCGTTGATGCGCACGATATCGTGCCGACTGCGCTGGAAGGGATCGCGCCGGGCGGCGCGATCACCCATCATGTCTCGCTGCGGTACAATGCTGAGCAGAGGTGGTTCTACTATCCTGACATGAAGCCGAGCGAAGTGCTTGTATTCAAACTGTTCCAGCTGATGCGCGATGAGGAACCACAACGCTATCGCGCCTGCTTCCACAGTGCCGTCGAGGATCCGGCAACGCCGCCGCACGCGGCGCAGCGCCAGAGTTGCGAGCATCGGGTTTCCGTTATGCTGCTGAGGGGGACACAATCTCGGTCGAACGCTGAAACAGGTTCAGGGTGACGAAAGTCAGTCGCGGGCGCCCGCCGCAATGATCGCATCGAGCGACGCCGGCGCCACGCCCCGCCGTTCGAGATCAGCGAGCACCCGATCCCACCAAAGATGGAAGGCCGCCAGATCGGCCATATCGCGCACATAAGGGGTATGGCCGGGCGCGACCGAGGGCGAGTGGAAGGAGAAGTTGAGCAGCCTGAGCCCCTCGCCCACCGCAACCGCGATCGCCTCCAGCACATCGGCGAGCGGCATCTGCTCGGGCGTGAGCGCCACGCGTGACAGCAGATGCGCACGCGCGAAGATGCCCCTGCCCTTCGGAACCTTGCCGAGCGCCCGGTACAGGCCGATCCCGCCGCGTCGGGCAAGGCCGGTGAAGATCGTCGTCAGCGGCAGTTCGATGATCGCCCCGCCCGGACCCGCGCGAAAGGCCTGCGCGCCGACCGCGCCGAAATCGGGCCCGCCCTCGCCGCGATATTCATATGCCGGCCGCATCGAGCTATCGAGCCGATAACCGCGCGCCGCGAGCAGGCCGAGCGTCGCCGGGCCAATCCCGTAGCGCCCGGCACGAAAAGCGCGGGGCGCGGCGCCGAAATTGCGGGTGATCGCCTCAGTCAGCACGTCGATCTTCGCCGCTTCGAGGCTTTCAGGCAGATTGCCGGCAAAGCTGTTGGCCGGGGTCAGCGCCTCGTCGAAGGGCGGGGTGACCCAGGCATGGAGCTGGGCCCCGATCGCCGACACGCCATCCGCCGTCACGCCGCGCAGCACATCGATCGCCTGCGGGTCCGCGGCGACCGGATAGTCGACCATATAGGTGAGCGGCACCCCGCGATCGGCGAAGCGGCGATGCGCTTCGGGCAAGGCGGCGATCGCGGAGACGCCATGGCTGTCGCGGTCGAGCGGCGCGTCCCAGTCGAATTCCTCCTCGGTATCGACCAGCACGGTGAAACGCGTGCCGAAGCTGTCGGGCCATTCGACCAGATCAGTGGCTGCGGGCGGCGGGACACGGTAGCCCGGCACCGCAGAAGCGGATGATGTGGGCACGGCCACGATCAGCTGGAAGAAACCTGCTCCACACTGTCGATAACGGCGGCGGGGAGCCGCAAAGTCAAGGCATTGTCGCCGATCGCGAGCGTGCCGCGCAGCTCGGCCGCGAGGTTGCGCGCGAGCCGCAGCGCGAAGCCGGTGCCAAGCAGGGGCGCGCCCTCGCGATCGGATTCCGTCTCGGCATCGATCGAGAGAAGTGCATCACCGGCATAGGCGGCAAGCGCGCGTGGCCGATCGAACACGATCGCGATCATCGCATCCGTATCGCGGGTGGCTGAAATGCCGATCCTTTCGCCCGCACTGCCCGAGGCGACCAGCGTGGCCATCAGCCGCGCGATCAGCCTCTCGACCGCGCGATCATCGCCATCGATCGCGAGATCGGCACCGCCGATATAGAGATCGAGATTGGTGCCGCGCAGCTGCGCGAGCGATTTCAGATCCCCGGCGATCCGCTCGATCAGCGGCCCCACCGGCACGTCGCTCGCACGTAGGTCAAGCGCGTGGGACTCGATCCGCGCGGCCATGTCGATATCGTCGATCGCGACCAGCAGGTCGCCGGCCTGGGCCCGGATATTCGCTGCATGCGCGCGATAGGCATGGGGCACCGGGCCGAGCATCTGCGATTCGATCATCTCGGCAAAGCCGGCGATCGCGTTGGTCGGGGTGCGCAGCTCATGGACAAGCTGGCGCAGCGCATCCGAGGCCGGGTTGCGGCCGTCGCGCACCGGTTCGGCGGTTTCGTCGGGGCGCGGGCGGCGCGCCGTGCCGCGATAGCCGGTGAAACGCCCGGTCTCGCGATCGAACACCGGAATGCCGGTGATCCGCCACTGCCCCGCCGCATCCGAATTGCCGTCGACGACCAGCCGGGCATTGGCGAAACCGGCCCGCCGGCGGAATGCGCCCGCCGCGACACCGTCGACGCGCGAGCCGCCGGGAGTCGCGGCGAGATCGAGCGAGAGTCCGATCAACGGCGCCCGCGCCGCGCCCTCGATCCAGCGCACCACGCCGGTCGCGTCAGTCTCGAAGCGGAAGCTGCGCGCCTGGGCCTGGTCGAACTCGAACAGTTCGGGCTGGATCTCGGGCGGCTCGATCGGAGGCGGCGGGGCTTCCTCCCGCTGGCGTTGATAGGCGTCGATCCGCGCGACCAGCTCGGCAATCTGGAACACCCCGCTTGCCGCTTCCGCCGGCGGTGGGCGCAGCACGGCGATTTCAGCGCTGGGCGGAGGCTCGGCCGTGACAATCGGCTCCGCGGGCGCAGCCGAAACGACGGGTTCAGCATCGGCGGCCGGCTCGGGCGCTTCCGTGTCGCTTTGACGCAGTGCCTCGGCAACCACCGGCAAGGCGCGCGCAACGCTGGCGATCGAGACGAAACTCGATTCGGCTGGCGCCAAGGGAGTCTCGGAAGCCAGCCCGAGCGGTGCAACGATTTCAGGCTCGGCCACGACTGGTTCGGCCACCGGTTCGACCGCCGGCGCGGCGGCCTCGGCAACAGGTTCCGGCTCTTCCGGCTCCACCGGATCGATGACTTCAGTCCAGTCGATGCTTGCAAGGATCGAGCTGGGAAGATCGAGGCCGGAGATATCGGGACCGGTTTCAACCGCTATGGTCTCGGGCGGCGGTGCGGCTGCCTCGACGGGCGCAGCCTCGGCCTCAACCTCTGCCACGACCGGAACGACCGCGGCCGCCGGCAGCACGAAATCGACACTGCCGAAGCTCTCCAGCGCGCGGCAGACAGCGGGCGGCAAGTCGCGGCGATGGCGCAGGATCGAGCGCGTCGCGGGCGACATGGCCGGCAGCATTTCGATCCATTCCTGCGAGCGCAGCCGCGCCATGCGCAGCACCGGTGCCGCGATGCTGAGGTCGTCTTCCGCAAAAAGCTGGACGAGTGCTGCAGGCGGATCGGCGATCGCCACCCCCCGCGCGCTGGCCGCGCGCACCGGTGCCGGCACATGCACGCGCATCCCCCGGAGCTTTTCGATCGCCCCCATGCTCGGCGGAACCCGGCGGCGGCCGATCAGGTCGACGAGCTGCCGCCACGCCGATTGCGCGCCGAACGGGGTCGACATATCCGCCGAGAGAACCGTTTCTAGACTGTCATCGAAGCGCAATGTGGACGGGCCCCCAGGCAGGTCGCGATTACCGCGCCGTAACGAATTCTTAACTGGCGAAACGGCTCCCGGGAACAGGAGATTTTGACACGTAGCAATGTGGGACAATTGCGTTCCCCAGCAATTATCTTATGTTGGACCGCAGCGGCCCGACTGAAAATTCGTGCCGCGGGGGAGCGTTGCGCAATGGCCTTTGATTCGATCGACCGTCAGATTTTGGGACTGTTACAGGAAGACGGGCGAATGACGAATGTCGAACTGGCCGAGCGCGTCGGGCTCACTGCCCCGCCCTGCCTGCGCCGGGTCCGTTCGCTCGAGGAAGGCGGCGCGATTCGCGGCTATCATGCCGAGCTCGATGCGGCGACGCTTGGCTATCCGATCACCGTGTTCGCCATGGTCAGCCTGCGCAGCCAGGCCGAGCATGATCTTGCTGCGTTCGAAGACCATGTCGCGCAGATCCCCGAGATCCGCGAATGCCATATGCTCAACGGCGAGATCGATTTCATCCTCAAGATCGTCGCGACCGATCTGAAGAGCTTCCAGGAAATCCTGACGACGCACCTCACACCGGCGCCCAATGTGGCCAGCGTGAAGACTTCGCTGACGATCCGCACCGCCAAGTCGCTGCCGGGGATTCCGGTGCGGGCGGCCTAGACACAAAAAGGGCGGCATCGCTGCCGCCCTTTTCCTGTCCCTGATTCCAGCTCAGCTCGTGACGGCCGGCGAATCGAGCCAGACGATCCACAGCTTGGCGATCTCGATCTGCGGCACAGAGGTGATCGCGGTGAAATCGGCACGCGCCTTCTCCTTGTCGCCCGACATCGCATAAGCGATTCCGCGGTGGAGATGGACGATATCGGCATTGGCCACGCCCTTGGTCAGCGCGAGATCATACATCGCGGTCGCCTTGGCATAGTTGCGCGCGCCCAGATAGGCGTCGCCGGTCTGCGAGGCGGCATCGCCCTTGGGCGAGGCGGCGGCGTTCTTTTCCTGCACCGCGAAGGACTTGTCGCCGGCGATATCGGTGTTCGCCTGGGACAGCAGGTCAGTTGCGGTCTTGTTGCCGGCGGGGATCGCCGATGTGGTGCGGCCTTCCTCGATCACGGACTTGCCCTCGGTCGGCAGGCCGATCTGAACCGATGCCTGGGCATAATCGATATAGTCGCGCTGCCCGGCAAGGCTGTGCGTGGCAGCCATCAGGCGATAGAGATCGACCCGGTCACGGTCAGTGAGCCGCTTGATGCCCGGGCCCTGGAAGCCGAACGTGTAGATCGCGTCGTGCCAATTGGCCTTGGTGCCGTAAGCAGCCAGCCAGCGCGCGGTCCAGGCTTCGGTCTCAGCGGTCTTGTTCGCCTTGTAGAGGCGCGAGATCGCATAGCGATACCAGTTCTCCGGCGGCTTCTTGCCGGCCGCGGTCTGAGTCGTGATCAGCGTGTCGAGCACTTTCGCACCGCCGACGACGTCGCCGCTTTCCATGGTCGTGCGCACGATCTGATAGCTCAGCTCGTCGTCCTGCAGGCCGCCGTCGCGCGCTTGGGTATAATGCTGCAACGCCTGCGGATATTGCTGGAGATTATAGAAAATATCACCGCGGATATAATGATAGCGCGCCAGATCGGTCTTGGGCGTCTTGGGATTGGCGAGCAGCGCGTCGATCGGGCCGGCCAGCGCGGCGCTGGTCGCAGCGGTCTGCGGCTGCGCAGCGATCAGCTTGAAGCGCAATGTCGCCGCGATGTAGCGCTCGTCGTCATTCTTGGCCACGGCCTCGGCAGCGCTGATCTGCGTCTCTGCGGTGGGGAAATCCTTCGCCTCGATCGCCGTCTGCGCCGCGACCGCCGGGGTCCGGAATTCCTTCGAGAGGTTGAAACTGTCGCCCGCCGGTGCTGCCGCCGGCTTGTCCTTCTTGGCATAGGCCGGCGCGACGAACGCAGTGCTGCCCATGCCGGTCATCAATGCCGCAGCAAGCGCGACCTTCGAAATCATCTTCATGCCGGAACTCTCCATCTTGCGGCTCCGCCGCTCAATTGCCGCGCCCCTCTAGCCATGCGCTGCACTGCGTACAAGCGGGGGCGGTTCCCCTGCCGGATGCAGCATGCGCGCTGAACAACGATTGAACGCGCGGGCGGCTCCATTCGGCTCGCAGGCATCGTTACAGTCCACAATCGCCGTTCAAGACGCGGGCACATCCCGCTCGGCGACGACGACATTCACCAGCGCGCGGTAGCTGCGGCCGACCGGAAGTTCGCGGTCGCCGCCGATCACGATCTTGTAGCCGCCGGTCGGCCGCCGCCGCACCGCGACGATGCGCTCGCGATTGACGATATGCGAGCGGTGGATACGCAGGAACCGCCGGGCGTCGAGCCGCTGCAGCATCGCACTCAATGGCTCGCGGTGGAGATAGCTCGCCGCATCGAGATGCAGCCGGACATATTCGCCCTCGGCCTGGATCCAGTCGACCAGGTCGAGATCGACCCGCACCGTCTCGCCCCGGCGTTGCACCCAGAGATAATTGCCCGCGCGGAAATCATGGCCGCGCTCTTCGCGCAGCGCCTGGAGCTGCAGCGCGAGATCGCCGAGCCGGGCGCGCGCGTCGCGGCTCTCGATCGCCTCCCGGGCGCGGTCGATCGCGGTCTCGAGCCGGCCGAGGCGCACCGGCTTGGTCAGGAAATCGATTGCGCCGGTATCGAAGGCATGCGCCGCGAATTGCGGATAGGCCGTGACGAAGATGATCAAGGGCGCCGCCCCGCCCCGCCGGTCCAGCTCCTCGACCACGTCGAACCCGTCAAGCGCCGGCATCTCGATATCGAGGAAGATCAGGTCGGGCTGCTCCTCGGCCACGACCTCAAGCGCCGCCGCGCCATTGGCCGCGGTGCCGACGATCTCGATCCCCTCGATGCGGTGGATCATGTCGGCCAGCCGCTCCAGCGCGAGCATCTCGTCATCGCAGAGGATCGCCCGGATCACGCACCGTCTCCCACCGACCAGGGAATCGCGAAGCCGACGATGAAGCCGCCTTCCGCCAGCGGCTCGGCCCGGAACGCGCAATCCTCGCCGAACCGCGCCTGCAGCCGCTCGGCGACATTCTTGAGGCCGACGCCGGTGCCGCGCGCGCCCTGCCCCGGCCCGTCACCCGCGCTGTTGCGGACACAGACATGCAGCCGCCCGCCCTCGATCCGCGCCGAGATGTCGAGCGTGACCTGAGTCCGGCTGGGCGAGACCGCATGCTTGACGACATTCTCGATCAACGGCTGGAGCACGAGGCTCGGCACCAGCGCGCCGCGCGCCTCGAACGGGATATCGATCCGCACGTCGAGCCGGTCTGCGAAGCGCACCGCCTCGATCGCGAGATACAGCGCCTGGAGTTCGATCTCGCGGTCGAGCGGGATATCCGCCTGCGGATCGAGCGACAGGCAGGCGCGCAGGAAATCAGCGAGATTCTCGACCATCAGCTCGGCCGGCTCGACCTCGCGCCGGGCGATCAGCGCCGCAATCGAGTTGAGCGTGTTGAACATGAAATGCGGGTTGAGCTGATAGCGCAGCGCGCGAAGCTGCGCCGCGTCGGCAATGCCGCGCAGCTGGGCGATCCGCCGTTCGCGCTCAGCGGATTCGACTGCGTACCAGAAAGCGAGCAGCAGCGCCGACAGCGCCAGATAGGCCCAGAACCATTGCACGCTCGCGATCATGTAGGAGAGGATGCTGAACTTCTCCGCATTCACCTTCGGCATGAACAGGTTGAAGATCAGCAGATTGCCGCTGGCGTGGAGAAAGGCTCCGAGCGTAGCCAGCCCGAACGCCAGCGCGATCCGCACCCTGAGCGGCCGCCCCTGAAGACGCCGGCCGATCACGGCGATCCCGAACGAGAGGGTGATGCCGAGGACCGTCACGCACAGGCGCGGCAGGATATAGGGCAGGTTGCTGTCCTCCGGCATCATCATGATGCTCTGCGCGGTCAGCAGGGAAAATTGGGTGACCCAGAAGAACAGGATGAACCAGCCCGTGCCGCGGGGAACGCGCGGTATGGTTGCAATGGGCGGCTCGGATTGCATGCCGCACCCTAGCGTGCCCGCCGCGCTGCGGTAAACGCCGCGAGCAGGTCACTGGTGGTGCGGGCCGTGCCGTTCGTGGCGCAGCGTCGCGAATCCGCAATATTTCCGACCCGGATTCCAGTCTGGGTGCTCAGCCCGCGCTGTCTTCTTCGCTCACACCGATCCACAAGGTCCGCGATCCGCGCGTGTCGGGTTCGACACGAAAGCGCAGGCCCCAGCCGCGCACTGTCTCCAGCGGATCGCCGGCGCCGATATCGGCGAATTTGCGGCGCAGGCGAAACACCAGCACCTCGCGCGTGTTGGTGCGCGCATGGCGGGCGTCGAGCACGCGGTCGATCTCGTCCCACGACACCCGCCCGCGCCGCGCAACCAGCGCGAACAGCTGGCCCTCGAGCGGCGACAGCGCCACCCTGATGCCGTTCCAGCGCACATCGATGGGATCATAGGTGATCGTCACCGCGCCACGCCGGAGCATCGGGCGGCGCTCCGTGTCGGCGGGCGCGGCCAGGGGCTCAGGGGCGGACCCACTTCCTGCCGGCCCGGCCGACTCCATGATCTCGCGATCGGGCGCGCCGAGCCGCGCCGCGACTACCCAGGCGAATTCATGCGCGCTCAGCGCCACCGGCGCGTCGCCTTCGCTCACCGCGGCGCGGAGCAGCGCGATACTGCCCGCGGCATGGCGAGCCCGGGCAGCAGCATCGTCACCGCCAGGATAGCGCATCAGCACCTCTTCGAGCGCCCGGCACAAAGGCAGTTCGACGCGCTCGCGATAGAATTCGGCCAGCCAGGCCACATTCCCGTCGCGGCGGACCGAACCGAGCAGTTCGCGGTGCGCATCCGTCCCGAGCGCCGCGAGCGCGGCTCGCCCGAACGCTTCGAGATCGTCCCGCAAACCCCCGGAACCCGCCATGTCGTGCGGCAATAATGGCTCGAACTCGCGCAGCAGTTCAGCGCGCGACGCCTGGTACAGCGCGTCGCGGCCCGGGAAGAGATTATAGACCGTACGCCGCGTCACGCCCGACAGGCCAGCGACCGCCTCCATGCTGAAGGTGCGATAGCCTTCGTCGCGCAGCAGCGCGCGCGCCGCACCGAGAATGCTGCGCCGGCTGACCAGGGTCCGCAGATCGCCGTTGGGGGCACTGATCGGCGCAGTCGTGCCGGTGAAGCGGGAAAGGCTGGTCGCGTTCATGAAGGTGAGGCTAGCCCGCCGCCGCCCTCGCCCAAGCCCAAAGCAACCGACTGCAACCGCCCTCCGCCGAACGACGACCAGTGTATCGGTGACATAACACAGCGCATGAACGACGCTGCGTGCCGTTCATCGGTGCCCGGGTGCCGTTCATCGGCTGACCCGGTAAGGAAACGGCAAGGTTGGATGGGCCGAAAGCGCTCTCGGCCAACCTGACGCTGCCTGGCTCAGGCAGCGGATTGTAATCTTTGCCTGAGCATAGCAACACCCGCCGCGATATCCTCGCAACATATCACTATAGAATGAAATGTCATTCTAACATCAAAGGGGACGACTCGCTTACATTTGCTTTACACTGCCGTAAAACTCGCTTGCATCAAAACTACAACATCGAGTTTTCGCTGACTATGCTGCATCCACAATGGCATTTACTTGAGCCTGTTTACCTTCCAGCCTGAAATCATGGAACGCCCCGGCTTTGCGCCGACGGCGTCCGGCAAACAGGGGGCTTCGCACCACGAGTGCGGGCCGAAGGACAAGGACCGCCCAAGTGACCAATATTACCCGAACCCGCCTCCGGCTTTGCGCCGGCGTCTCCGCCACCAGCCTGTTGCTCGCGCTGGCCGCACCCGCTTTCGCGCAGGACGGGCCGCAAACCCCTGCCACCGTGCCGACACAGGCCGGCGCCGCCGATGCCGAGCCGGCCCAGCCCGATATCGTCGTCACCGGCTCGCTGTTCCGCCGCACCGACACGGAGACGCCCTCCCCCGTCACGACGCTGACCGCGCGCGACATGACCCGCGCCGGCATCAACACCGTCGCCGACGCGGTCCGCTCGATCTCGGCGGACAATTCCGGTTCAGTGCCGACTGCGTTCAGCAACGGCTTCGCGCGCGGCTCGGCCGGCGTCTCGCTGCGCGGCCTCTCGGTCAACTCGACCCTGGTGCTGATCGACGGCCTGCGTACCGCCAATTACGCGCTTGCCGATGACGGGCAGAAGAGCTTCGTCGATCTCAACACCATCCCGCAAAGCCTGGTCGACCGGATCGAGGTCCTGAAGGACGGCGCCTCGTCAAGCTATGGCGCTGACGCGATCGGCGGCGTCGTCAACCTGATCATGAAGAAGGAGTTCCAGGGCGTCGAGGGCACCGGCGAGTTCGGCTTTTCCGAGCATCGCGACGGGATCGAGCAGCGCGTCAACCTGACGGTCGGCACCGGCCGACTCGCTGACCGCGGCTTCAACGCCTATCTCAACATCGAATATGAGCATGACGGCAATATCTCGCTGAGCGACCGCGGCTTCCCCTACAACACCACGGATCTCCGCTCGATCGGCGGCCTCAACCAGGCGGCCGGGCGCCCTGGCGCCAATGCCGGATCAATCTATGCCGTGGTCCGCCCCGGCCATCTCCGCGATCCGAACAACCCGCTGACCGGCGTGCCCGACGGCATCGCCCAGGTGCTGAACCCCGGCGGCTGCGGCCCGCTGGCGACGACCGTGGTCAATCCCGGCACCAGCGTCGCGACCAGCGGCACCTTCTGCCAGCAGGATATTACGCGCTATGCCGATCTGCAGCCCGAGCAGACCCGCGCCGGCATCACCGGCCGGGTGTCGGCCCAGCTCGATCCCGACAACCTCGCTTATGTCAGCTTCAGCTATTATGCGGACAAGGTCTCGGCCAATAACGCCCCGCGCGGCATCCGGTCTTCGACGCCGACCAACACCAACGCAATCACCCTGCCGGTTCGTCTGGCCAATGGCCAGCTCAACCCCAACAACCCGTTTTCGGCCAATGGGCAGGTCGCGCTGATCAACTACAGCTTCGGCGACATCCCCTCCTATGCCGAGTCGCTGAACCATGTGATGCGCGGCGTGATCGGGGTGCAGGGCAAGCTCGGCGGTTTCGATTACAGTATTTCGGCGACCGCGGCCCACAGCTCACTCAACAGCCGGCGCTATGGCTATCCCCGCATCCCGGCCCTGCTCAACGCGATCGCAACCGGCACCTATAATTTCGTGCACCCAGAACTGAACAGCCAGGCGGTGCGCGATACGGTCGCCCCGCCGACCTTCAAGGAATCGACCAGCGACCTCGACGCGCTCGAAGCCTCGGTCACGCACAAATTGTTCGATCTGCCGGGCGGCCCGGCCTCGCTCGGCGTCGGCGGATCCTTTCGCTACGAGGCAGTCAACGATCCCAACGAGAATGCGGCGCAGGACATATTGGGCTTGGGCTCGTCTTTCGCCGCCGGCCATCATTATGTCGCCGCGACCTATTTCGAGATCGATGCGCCGATCGTGAAGCAGCTCGATGTCAACGTGTCGGGCCGCTACGACCATTATTCGGAAGGGTTCGGCCATTTCTCGCCCAAGGTCGGCGTGAAATTCCAGCCGATCGAGCAGATCGCGCTTCGCGGCACCTATTCGAAGGGCTTCCGCGCTCCGCAATTCGCTGAGAACGGGTCGAGCGCGCAGCTCGGCTTCACTACCGAGAATATCGCGGCGAACACGACTGCGGCGTACCAGGCCTTTGTCGCGGCGCATGGCGGCGCGACCAACCCCTATGTCCAGGCCTATAATCTCGGCGCGAACACGATCGGTAACCCGAATGTGAAGCCCGAAACCTCGGAGAGCTACACATTCGGCGGCGTGTTCGAGCCGACCCGCTGGCTGAACTTCACGGTCGATTATTATCACATCAAGAAAAACGACGTGATCAGCCAGGCGACCACCGGCCCGGCGTTCGATGCCTATTTCAACGGCCGGCCTCTTCCGGCAGGCTATGTCATCACTTTCGACACGCCCGACCCGCTGTTCCCGAACGCGCCGCTGCGGCCGGCGATCGTCGGCGCGCCCTATGTCAATGCCGACTCGCTGGTGACTGACGGGCTCGACGTGTCGGCCCAGGTCCAGTTCAAGCTCCAGCCCGGGCTGAAGCTGACCTCACAGGTCACCGCAACCGACATCTTCCATTACAAGTTCACCTCGGGCGGGGTGACGCAGGAATGGGTCGGCACCCAGGCGCCCTATGCCCTCTCGTCGGGCGCGGGCACGCCGAAATGGCGTGGCAGCTGGCAGACCAGCCTCGAATGGGGGCCGACCACGATCACCGGCAGCGTCTATTATGTCTCGGGCTATGACATGACCGCGCTCGACCAGGATCCGACCGGCGGCTGCCTCTACACGCAGAACGCTGCATCGACCGCGCCGGAGATCGCGAACTGCCACACAGGCTCCTTCACCTATGCCAATCTCCAAGTGGATCATAAGTTCACTGACCGGATCAACGCGTTTGTGACGGTGATGAATATCACCGGGGCGAGCGCGCCGCTCAACCCGGCCAATTATGCCGGGCCGCCGGCCAATTATAACCCGACCTGGTCGCAACAGGGCATTGTCGGCCGCTTCTTCAAGATCGGCATGCACGCCAAATTCTGAAGCCTTTGGGGGGCGGCGCGAGAATCGCGCCGCCCCCTTTTTCCTATCGCTCGACCACGTCGCCCGACACGGTAACCCGTTCCAGCACCCGGTCGGCCGGCCAGTAATCGCCGACCGCATAATGCTGGGTCGAGCGATTGTCCCAGATGCCGATCGCGTTCGGCGTCCAGCGGAAGCGGACCTGATATTCGGGCACCTTGATCCGGTCAAACAACAGGCGGAGCAGGTCCTTGCTCTCCTCCTCGGGCACGCCGAGGATCCGGGTCGTGAAGGTATAGTTGACGTAGAGGATCTTCTCCCCCGTCTCCGGATGAGTGCGGACCACCGGATGAGTCACCGCCGGAAAATTGCGCGCGAGCTGGGCGCGTTTCTCGTCGCTCACACGGCCGCCGAAGCTGGCGATAATGTCGTGCTCGGCGTCGAGACCAGCGATGCGGTCCTTCACCGCCTGCGGCAGGCCTTCATAGGCCGCAGCGGTATCCGCCCAGATCGTATCGCCGCCAAGTTCCGGCAGCAGCCGCGCGCGCAGTACCGAGGCGATCGACGGGCGCTGACGGAACGTCACGTCAGTGTGCCACTTGTTGTACGCCTTGAACGGCGCGAAACTCTCCGCCGTCAGCTGCACGCCCTCGACGCCGCGAATGACCAGCACCTCCGGATGGCCCTCGACATGCGGGATCACCGGGTGACCTTCCAGCTCGCCGAACAACCGGCCGAGCCGGATATGGGCTTCATGGTCGATGTCCTGATCGCGAAAGAAGATCACCTTGTGGTGCAGCCAGGCATCGCGGATGATTTCGGCGACCGGGTCGCTCAGCGTCGCGCCGAGATCGATCCCCGAAATCTCGGCGCCGATCGTTGGCGTCGAGGGCGCGATACCGATGCCGCGCGACGCGGCGCGCTCCTGCAAGCCGGTTGCGATCTTCAGTGCGGTCGCCATGGCGATCTCCTCTCCTTCCTTATTGTCCGACGCATCGCGCGGTTGCGCAACGGCGATGCGATCATGCGTCCGGAAACAGCGCCGGCTGCGCACCCGCGGCAAACTGCAGCGCGGGCGGCTGCATCACGAGTCCACCCGCGGGCACATCCCCGGTGACCCAGACATTGCCACCGACCGTGGCGCCCCGCCCGATCCTGACCCGGCCGAGAATCGTCGCCCCAGCATAGATCACGACATCGTCCTCGACGATCGGATGCCGCGCGAAGCGTTCGCGCACGCCGTGCCCATGCTCGGGCGGCAGCCGCCGCGCGCCCAGCGTCACATGCTGATAGAGCCGCACCCGCGCACCGATGATCGCCGTCTCGCCGATCACCACGCCGGTGCCGTGATCGATGAAGAAACCCGGGCCGATCGTCGCGCCGGGATGGATGTCGATCCCGGTCCGGCCATTGGCGATCTCCGAGATCACCCGCGCCACCAGAGGCGCGCCAAGCGCGTAAAGCTGGTGAGCGAAGCGGTGATAGGTGATCGCCAGCGCGCAGGGATAGCAGATCAATATCTCGTCGACGCTGCGTGCGGCCGGGTCGCCCTGAAAGGCGGCGGCGACATCGCTGTCGATCAGCCGCCGGATCCCCGGCAGCGCTGCCGCGAACAGCCGCACGATCGTCGGCCCATGATCGGCATCGAAGCTGTCGCCGGACTCGGCCTCCCAATAGCGCAGCTCGCGCGCGACTTCGTCGCCGAGGATCGCAAGCGCCTGGTCGAGCCGAAGCCTGACGAAGACATCCTCGCCGGTCCCCTCGTAATGCCCGAGCCGCTGCGGATACAGGGCCGCTTCGAGATGCTCGAGCATGAAGCTCAGCGCCACGCTCGACGGGAAGCGCGCGGTGCCAGCATTGGCATGGCGTTGATGGCCGTCGCGCCAGTCTTCCCGCGCCTCGCGCAGGCCGGCAATGACGGGGACGAGCCGATCGTCGGTTGCGACAGTGCGCCGAAGGATGGTTGCCATGTGTCTGCTCCTTGAAATTCAGGGGAAAGTCGCTGGCGTCGCGGGCATCACCACGCCGACCTGCTTGCCGTAGGAATCCCAGGCGGCCGCGAGTGCCGCCGTCTTTTTCGGGTCGCTTTGGGAAAGGTCGCGCGTCTCGCCCGGATCATGCGCGACATCGAACAGCTTCCAGCCGTCGCCGAGATTAACGGCTTTCCAGTCGCCCTGCCGGATCGCGCGCCGGCCGAACAATTCGCTGCCGACCTGCTCGTCGGGCGCATGGACATGGTCGGTCGCGCCGAGCAGGAAGGGCAGCCAGCTCCGCCCGCGCACCGGCTGCACCGTCCGGCCGGCATAGGTCGCGCCGCGCCAGTCGCCGCCCGCTGCCTCGACCAGAGTCGGCACCACGTCCATCACCGTGCCATAGACGTTGGAGACCCCGGTCCGCGCCCCGTTCGGCCAGTCGATAAAGGCGGCGACGCGGGTGCCGCCCTCGCTGGTATAGCCTTTGTACAGCCAGGACGGCGCGGTCGCCGCCTGCGCCCAGCCTGGGCCGTACCCGATATAGGAGGTCGGCTTGCCGAAATTGTCGAAGCGATTGTCCGCCGCCTTGACCCGCTCGGTCATGCCGGGGATCTCGGCATGGGCGACATCGAGGCCTTCGGCGCCATTATCGGCGGTGAACAGGATGATCGTGTTGTCATACTGCCCGGTCGCCTTGAGATGCGCGATCACGCGCCCGACATTCTGGTCCATCCGGTCGACCATCGCCGCATAGACCTCAATCGCGCGCGACTGCTCGCGCTTCTGCTCGGGGCTCAGGCTCGCCCAGTCGGCGCCCTTTTTCAGCACCAGCGGATGGGGCACGACATCGGCCGGAATCAGCCCGAGCTGCTTCTCGCGGGCGAGCCGTTGTTCGCGCAGCACTTCGAAACCGGCATCATATTTGCCGCGATAGCGCGCGACATCCTCATCGGGGGCCTGGAGCGGCCAGTGCGGCGCGGTGAAGGTGAGATAGGCGAAGAAGGGCTTGTTCTTGTCGGCCTTGCCGAGCTCTTCGATCAGCTTCGACGCATAGGTGTCCGAGGAATAGAAATTGGCCGGCAGCGCCTTCAATTGCGTGCCATTCTCCCAATAGGTCGTGCCCTTGTCGCCGGGGGTTTTCGAGAGATCGAGGCCGTAGTGATTGCCGCCACCCTGGGCGAGATCGAAGCTCTGATCGAAACCGTGGCGGGCGGGCATATCCTCGGGCCGCGTGCCGAGATGCCATTTGCCCGACATCAGCGTGGCATAACCCAGATCGTGCAGCCGATCGGCCAGCGTGACGATATCGCCCGGCAAATAGCCCTCATAGCCGCGCTGCCCCTTCTGGTTGGGCGCGAGCAGTTCCGCCATATTGCCGAGCCCGGCGAGATGATTGTCGGTCCCGCTGAGCAGCATCGAGCGCGTCGGCGAACAGGTCGGCGCCGCGTGCCAGCCAGTCAGCTTGAGCCCGCGCGCGGCGAGCGCATCGAGATTGGGCGTGCGGATTTCCCCGCCGAACGCGCCGACGTCCGAATAGCCGAGATCGTCGGCGACGATGATCAGGATATTGGGCTTCGGCAGCGCCGGCTCCTCGAGAATGGCCGGGAGCGAGCTATTCGGATGAGTCAGCAACAACGGCGCCATCGCGACGATTGCAGCGGAGAGGATCGTGGTGGGTTTCATCGGGCTTCCTCTTCAAAGCCCCTCCCCTTCAGGGGAGGGGTTGGGGTGGGGGAGTCTGCCACGTCCAGGACGTCACTTGAGGCACTGCCCCACCCCCAACCCCTCCCCTGAAGGGGAGGGGCTTATTTGCAGCTACTCAGCCGCCACCAGCTCCAGCTCGGGCTTCACCACCCGGCTATGCCCGCCATCGACACCAACCGGCACCGACCCGGCAATCGTCGCCCGCCTGAGCCATCGCCGCTGCTTTCCGAAATCGGCAATCGCCCGGTGCTGGGTCGCGCGATTGTCCCAGATCGCCACATCGCCCGGCGACCAGCGCCAGCGCACCGTATTCTCCGGCTTGGTGATCTGGTCCTGAAGCAGCCCGAAGATTCGCGCGAAATCGTCCCGGCCAACGCCGACGAACGATTTCACGAAATTGCCGAGCAGCAGCACCCGTTCCTGAGTCTCGGGGTGGATATGCACTACCGGATGCTCGGTCTCGTAGACGGTCGAGGCGAAGATCTCGCGGTGGCGCCTGATCTGCTCGCTCGAAGCGTCGGGCTTGCTCGCCGCATAATCATAAGCGTTGGTGTGAACAGCGCGTAGCCGCTCGACCAGCGCCTTCAGCGGCGGCGCGAGATCGGCATAGGCCGTCGCGCAATTCGCCCACAGCGTATCGCCACCCGCCGGCGGAATGACGATCGCGCGCAGCACCGAGGCTGAAGGATAAGCCGGCAGGAAAGTGATATCGGTGTGCCAGGCAGAAGCCGCCTCGCCCTCCTTCGAATTCAGCTCGAGCAGGAAGCGCGATCCTTCCGCCACCGGCACCGTCGGATGCGCGAGCGGTTCGCCCAGCCGCGCGGCAAAGGCTTCGTGCGATTCATCGTCGAGCTGGTTCTGGTGTCGGAAGAAGATCACCTTGTGCCGCACCAGCGCCGCACGGATCGCGGCGATGGTCGCATCGTCGAGATCGCCGCCGAGCCGCACATCGCGGATCTCGGCGCCGATCCGCCCCGCCACGGGGACGATATCGAGCGGGCTGTCGGCATCGGTCACATTGTCGAAATGATGGATCAGTGCAGTCATCACAGGTCTCCTCGTCTTGAGTTTCAGGTTGCGGATTGGGTGGCGAGCGCGTCGCGGATTTCGGCATGCGCCTGCTCGTCGAGTGGAAAGCGCCAGATCACGGTTGCGGCGATGACGTGTGCGATCGCCGGGCCGAGCGCGAAGACGTATTTCAACGCCTCGAGCGACCCGGGCGCACTGACGCCCTTGGGGCTGAAGCCAAGCCAGGCGACCAGCGGCAGAGCGAGACCGATGCCGAGCGCAGGCCCAAGCTTCTGCGAGAGGCTGAACACCGAGAAGAACAGCCCGGTGCGGTCATGCCCGGTCTTCACCCGGTGCACATCGGCGACATCGCCGACCATCGCGCGCAGCATGAGATTGCCCGAGCCCTGGGTCAGCCCCTGCGCAGCGGTCAGCGCGATCATCAGCCAGAGCATCCCGGGAAAGACGAGGATCAGGCCGAAATTGATCGCCGCCTGGACAAGCTCGCCGGCAATCGCGGTGCGGCGCTTGCCGAAGCGATAGCCGATGCGCAGCCAGATCGGCCCGGCCAGCACGCCGAATATGAACTGAAGCAGGTACAGCCCGCTCGCCCAGGCCGGGAGCTTCATGTAATTGACCGCGAAGAAGATGATCAGCCCGGCACGGATGCTCTGCCCGGCCGTCACCGCGACATCCGAGGCAAGCACGCGGAGCAGCAGCCGGTCCGAAAAGACGATCCTTGTCGTCTTCCAGAAGCCGGGGCGCTGCGGCACAGCCTCTGGCAGCGGCCCCTCGCGAAAGGCGAGCAGGCTCGCTGCAAGCGCGGGAAACAGCGTGACGAGAATGAAACCGCCGACGACCTGGAGCTTGAGCGCGCCGTCGCCAGGCCTGATCTGGTCGAGCAGGGTCGGCAGGATCAGCGTCAGCAGCAGCCCGATCGAGCGCAGGGTGAGCTGATAGGTCACCACCCGCGTCCGGCCGTGATAGTCGCGGTCGATCTCCCCCGCCCAGGCCGAGAAGGGAATCTCGATCATCGTCCAGCCGAAATAGAAGAGGAACAGGACAAGCCCGAGATAGAGCGGCCCGACCAGGGCCGGCGGCGGAAAGAAGAGCAGCGCCGAGCCCAGCCCGAACAGCAGCCCGCCGGCCGCGATCCACGGCTTGCGGCGCCCGAAACGGGTGCGGGTGCGGTCGCTCAGGATGCCGACGATCGGGTCCGACGCGACGTCCCACAATCTTCCGAGCAGGAAGATGAAGCCGATCGTCGCGAGCGACATGCCGAAATGCGTCGCGTAGAGTTGTGGCACGAACAGCGCGAGCGGCAGCCCCGCCCCCGCGATCGGCACCGCCATCGAGGCGAAAGCGATCAGCCGATAACCGGCTGGCCGGCCCGAGACCGGTGCTGCCTTGACCGCAGCCGGGGCCGGGAAATCATGGAAGGCAAGTGTCGCCATGGCTCAGATCCTCACCCGGAAGGTTGCGCCGAAGGTGCGCGGGTCGCCGAGATTGGCAGTGATCAGGCCGGTCGCGGCGATCGACAGGGTCTGGAAATAATCCTTGTCGAAGATGTTCTTCGCCCAGACCGACAGGTCGTAGCGGCCGTCAGCGAACCGTACGCCGACCCGCGCATTGCCGATCCCGTAGGAAGGTACGAGCGAGAAGCGGCTGTCGCTGACCGCGGTGTAGAAGGAGGAGCGCCAGCTGTAATCGGCATGGCCGTACAGCTCGGTGCGACCACCCAGCGGCTGGCTTGCATCGACGCCGCCGGTGAAGGCCCATTTCGGCACCCCGGCGAGCGGCTTGCCGGACAGGTCGGTGGACGGCGAGACATTGCTCGTCTCGACCGGCGTCGGGCCCTTGGGATAGCTCACATAATAAGCGTCGGTGTAAGCGCCCGACACGTTGAAGCTGACCCGGTTGGACACTGCCCAGACCGCATCTCCTTCCACACCGCGCGAGCGCGCGAGCGGGATATTGGTGATGTAGTTGCGGAAATTGGTGGTGCTCGGGATCTGCTCGGTGATCGCCGTCTGATAATTGGCGACATCAGTCCAGAAGAGCGCCGCGTTGAGAGTCAGCGCGCGGTTGAAGAGCTGGCTCTTCAACCCGAGCTCGTAATTGTCGACCTTCTCCGGCGCGACCACCGCGCTGATCCCGGCCGGCAGGTTGGAGAGGTTGAGTCCGCCCGATTTGTTGCCCCGCGAATAGGTCGCGTAGACCAGCACATCCCTGCCCGCCTTCCAGGAGAGCGTTGCCAGGCCTGAAAGACTGTCGTCCTTCGTCTCCGCCGAATAGGAAATATTGGGGTTGAGCTGGTTGCGGATTCCCTGCGCCGTCGTCTGCTGGCCGGGCGTCAGGCCGGCAAGCGACAAGCCGGCGACCTGAGTCTGAACGAAGCTGCCCGCCTTTTTCTCATGGGTATAGCGCAGCCCCGTCGTCAGGCTCAGCGCGTCGCTGATGTGCCAGACGGTCTGGCCGAACAGCGCATAGCTGTGGGTCGTGGGATTCGATGTGGAATCCGCCTCGAAGCCATTGGTGGCCGCATTCACTGCCACCGGATCTGCCAGATAGGGCCCGGGAAACAGCCAGTTGGCCGCGGCCGGCCCATATTGCGATGCGCCGTAGCCGCGCACCACCTGGTAGAAATAATAGGCGCCGATGACATAGTCGATCGCATGCGTGCCGTTCGAGGCGATCCGCACCTCCTGGCTGAACTGGCGCTGCTTGTTCTGCTGCTGGCTCTTCAGCATCTCGGGCAGCGCGATCGAATCCGCATCGTTCGCCGGAAACCAGTTCCACTGCCGCCCCGCCGTCACCGACGTGATGGTCGCCGGCCCGATATCCCAGTCGACCTGGCCGGAGACGCCCCAGGTATCCATGTTCGCCTGGAAATGCCCGTCGGCATCAGTGATCCGCGCGAAGGGGGTGAAGGGCAGAGGCGTATAGCCGAACCGCCCGACCCGGATATTGAAGTTGTTCGCGATCGTCGTGCCGTCGTCATATTTGGTGATCGCGCCGGCCAGCACGCCGATGCAGCAATTCTGCTTCTGCTTGCCGTAATCGCCGATCAGCCGCACCGTCAGGTTGGGCGCGGGCGTGATCAGCACCTGCCCGCGCGCGGTGAAATTCTGGAAATCATGGACCTTCTGATGGGTCGTGATGTCGTCGATGAAACCGTCGCGGTGGGTATCGCTGACGCTCAGCCGTACCGCGACCAGATTGTCGATCACACCGCCGCTGACGGAGCCGCGCAACTGGTACAGGCCGTAATTGCCGAGTGTCGCCTCGCCGAACCCTTCCAGATCGAAGGTCGGCGCCTTGCTGCTGATATTGATCGCGCCGGCGGTGGTGTTCTTGCCGAACAAGGTGCCCTGCGGCCCGCGCAGCACTTCGATCCGGTCGAGATCGACCAGCTCGAACTGGCTCTGGCCGAGGCGACCATAATAGACCTGGTCGATATAGATGCCGACGCCGTTCTCGAGCCCGTCATTGGTCAGCGCGACGTTCGAGCCGAGGCCGCGGATATTCACATTGGTGTTGCGCGGGTTGAAGCTGAACACCTGCAGGCTCGGCACGCTCTGCTGGATCGCCGCGAGCGTATAATCGCCGCGCACCCGCAGCGTATCCTCGCCGACGACGCTGAGCGCGATCGGCACGTCCTGCGCATGCTCCGAGCGGCGGCGGGCGGTGACGAGGATGTCGGGCGCGGCCGCCTCATCGGTCGCCGCGGCTTCAGGGGCAGTGGCATCGAGGCTGGCGAGCTGCTGAGCTGCAGGCGCAGTTTGCGCCAGCGCCGGCTGGGCGAGCAGCGCCATCGTCGCGGCGCCGGAGAGCGCGGTCAGTCGGACGAGATGGCCGGAATTCATGTCAATTGTGCCCCTTGTTGGATAATTTCGGTAGACTGTATGGAGAGGCCTTCGCCCGGCCGGAGCGCGCACCTCCGCCTTCCCGCAACCGAGCCGGCCACAGGGTGAAGAGCATGTGAATCCGTGGCGCCGGGCGCGGCGCTAAGCTTATCTTTCAGTGGCTTACCGGCCGATCAGGCCGGGATGGTGCCTCGACAGCCAGGTGGCGGATGGAAGCAACAGATGCGCGTCATTGCGGACTCCTCGCCGTGGTAAAGCGGAACGCCGGGAGGGCGACCATCGCCCCTCAGCACCGAACGACTCTATTCCTATCGATTTGATGGGATATTGAAAGGAAAGTTCGCCTTGTCGGTGCGAAAGCGCGACTAATTGCGTTGCCCGCCTTGACCGGGGTTCCCCTTTGACGCGATCGAACCCGCCCGCTACCCGGCACCGGTGATCGCCCTGCTCTCCCCCGCCAAGACGCTCGATTATGAGCGGCCCCTGCCACCGCTCGATGCAACCACCCCGCGCTTCGCCGCCGAGGCAGGCATATTGGCCGCAGCCGCCGCGAATCTGTCGCAGAAGCGCCTCGCCGCGTTGATGGACATCTCGCCCAAGCTGGCCAAGCTCAACGCCGATCGCTTCAACAGCTTCGAGCGCCAGCCCGAACGGCCCGCGCTCTTCGCCTTTGCCGGCGACGTCTATACCGGCTTCGAAGCGCGCACCCTGGACGAGCCGGGCATCGCGTTTGCCCAGGATCATGTGCGGATGCTGTCGGGACTGTACGGTCTGCTCCGCCCGCTCGACCTGATGCGCCCCTATCGCCTCGAAATGGGCACGCGCTGGGCGCCGCGCCGCAAGAGCCTCTATGCCTGGTGGGGCGACCGCATCGCCGAGATCGTCCTCAGCGACGTCGCTGAAGAAGGATCGGGCGTGGTGCTCAACCTCGCCAGCCAGGAATATTATCACGCCGTCGCCGACAAGCTCGCGGGTCTGCGCGTCATCGATGTGGACTTCCGCGAACCGGGCCCGGACGGCCCGCGCTTCGTCAGCTTCCACGCCAAGAAGGCGCGCGGCATGATGGCGCGCTGGCTGTGCGAGCACCGCATCGACCAGGTCGAGGCAATGAAGGGCTTTGACAGCGCCGGCTACGCCTTTGACGCGGAAGCAAGTGAGGGCGATCGCTGGACCTTCTCACGGGCATAAGCGGCGCGGCGGTCGTCGTCGGTGTAAAGCTGCGGGATTTCGAGGACAGCAAACGTGACGGTTTTGTCATGTTGCCGCCACGCGTCAGTCAGCAGCGCGCGCGCAATGCTCGGTCTCCGGTTATCCGCCGGGGGCCTTGAGAGGATTGCTGATCATGAAAACCATTACATTGTTCGCTCTGAGCGCCGCGCTTCTGTCCGGCACCGCGGCCATGGCGGCACCCAAGCCGAAACCGACTCCAACCCCCAAGGCGACGGTCGCCGCGAAGCCCGTCAAGCCGGCGCCGAAGCCGACCCCGAAGCCGACTCCCAAACCCACCGCGACGCCGGCCCATGCCGTCGTCAAGCCGGTGACCCCGGTCAAGCCGGTGCCCGCGACGCAGCCCACCGTGAAGCCGGCGCCAGGGGTTCATCCGACTCCCAAGCGCACCCCGGCCGCGGCACCGACCGGCCGCATGGTCACCACCAAGACCAAGACCGGCAAGACCATCACCTATAATTGCTCCTTGCCCGGCAACGCCAACAAGACCGCCTGCAAATAAGCTTCTCGACGCCGCTGTCCCGCCGGGGCAGCGGCGTCATTCGAGACTCGACGGAACGGGGAAATCCCGGCACTCCGAGGGAAGAAAGCCCTTCCCGCGCGTACGCGCGCACGCGTGACAAATGCGGCCGGCCCCGCTAGAACCGTCATCCAACCGACATACAACTCCGAAAGCGTGAAAACTTGACCGACGAGACCATCCTCGCCGACCCTTCCGATATTTCCCCGATCTCGATCGTCGACGAGATGCGGTCGAGCTACCTCGATTACGCGATGAGCGTGATCGTGAGCCGCGCGCTGCCCGATGTGCGCGACGGGCTGAAGCCGGTGCATCGCCGCATCCTCTTCGCCAGCCAGGAAGGCGGCTTCGTCCCCGGGCGGCCGTACCGCAAATGCGCCAAGATCGTCGGCGACGTGATGGGCAACTACCATCCGCACGGCGACAGCTCGATCTATATGGCGCTCGCCCGCCTCGCCCAGGATTGGGCGATGCGCGTGATGCTGATGGATGGTCAGGGCAATTTCGGATCGATGGATCCGGATATGCCGGCGTCGATGCGCTACACCGAGGCGCGGCTGACCAAAGCGGCGATGGCGCTGCTCGAGGATATCGACAAGGACACGGTCGATTTCGCGCCCAATTATGACGGATCGCGCGAGGAGCCGACCGTTCTTCCCGCGCGCTTCCCGAACATCCTGGTCAATGGCGCCGGCGGTATCGCCGTCGGCATGGCGACCAACATCCCGCCGCACAATCTCGGCGAAGTGGTCGACGCGTGCCTCGCCTATATCGAGAATGGCGGAATCAGCGTCGACGAGCTGATGGAGATCGTGCCGGGTCCGGATTTCCCGACCGGCGGCATCATCCTCGGCCGCACCGGCTGCAAGAACGCCTATCATGAGGGCCGCGGCTCGATTATCGTCCGCTCGCGCCATGTCGTCGAGGAAGGCCGGGGCGACAAGCGCGCGATCGTGCTGACCGAGATCCCGTACCAGACCGGCAAGAACGCCCTGGTGGAGAAGATCGCCGAGGCCGCCAAGGACAAAAGGATCGAGGGCATCTCGGATATCCGGGACGAATCGAACCGCCACGGCGTGCGCATCGTCATCGACCTGAAGCGCGATGCGACCGCCGAGGTGGTGCTCAACCAGCTCTGGCGCCACACGCCGGCGCAATCGAGCTTCCCGGCCAATATGCTCGCGATCCGCGGCGGTCGGCCCGAGACGCTCAATCTGCGCGACATCATCGAGGCCTTCGTCAAGTTCCGCGAGGAGGTCATCACCCGCCGCTCGAAGTTCGAGCTGGCCAAGGCCCGCGAGCGCGCGCACATCTTGCTCGGCCTGGTCGTCGCGGTCAGCAATCTCGACGAGATGGTGAAGATCATCCGCGGCTCGTCGAGCCCGCCGGTCGCCCGCGCTGCCCTGATGGCGCGTGAATGGCCGATCGCGGAGATCGCCCCGTACATCAAGCTGGTCGAGGCGGTGGAGAAGGAGATCGAGGGCGACAGCTATCGCCTGTCCGACATCCAGGTCCGCGCGATCCTCGACCTGCGCCTGCACCGCCTGACCGCGCTCGGCCGCGACGAGATCGGCGACGAGCTGAAGACGCTCGCCGAATCGATCACCGAGCTGCTCGCGATCCTCGCCGACCGGGTGAAGCTCTATGCGGTGATGAAGGACGAACTGGCCGCCGTGCGCCTCGCCTTCGCCACCCCGCGCAAGACCGAGATCGCAGCCGCCGCCGACGGCATCGACGACGAGGATCTGATCGAGCGCGAGGACATGGTCGTGACCGTGACCATGCAGGGCTATATCAAGCGCACCAGCCTCGATACCTTCCGCGCCCAGCGCCGCGGCGGCAAGGGCCGCGCCGGAATGGCGACCAAGGAAGAGGATATCGTCACCGAGCTGTTCGTCACTTCGACTCACACGCCGGTGCTGTTCTTCTCGACCCTCGGCAAGGTCTACCGGATGAAGGTCTGGCGCCTGCCCGAGGGCGGCGCCGCCACAAGAGGCCGGCCAATGGTCAACCTCCTGCCGCTGGCTGAAGGCGAGACGATCTCCACCGTCCTCGCCTTGCCCGAGGACGAGGCCGAATGGGGCGCACTCCATGTCATGTTCGCGACAGCGAAGGGCAATGTGCGGCGCAACTCGATGGACGCATTCACCAATGTGCCGTCGAACGGCAAGATCGCGATGAAGTTCGAAGGCGAGGACGAGGACGACCGGCTGATCGGCGTCGCCCTGCTCGACGAGGCCGACGATGCCCTGATCGCCACCCGCCAGGGCAAGGCGATCCGCTTCGCCGGCGACGAGGTGCGCGAGTTCCAGAGCCGCAACTCGACCGGCGTGCGCGGCATCAGGCTGGCCGAGAATGACGAGGTCATCTCGCTCTCGATCCTGCACAAGGTCGGCGTCCGCGATCAGGACGAGCGCGACGATTATCTGCGCCATGCGCCGTGGAAGAGCACTGATGTCGCCGATCGCGCGCCGCGCGTGATGGACGATGCCCGCTACGAGGAGCTGATGGCGCGCGAGCAGTTCATCCTGACGGTCTGCTCGAACGGCTATGGCAAGCTCTCCAGCGCCTATGAATATCGCCGGACCGGCCGCGGCGGCCAGGGCATCACCAATATCGACAATATCGCCCGCAACGGCCCGGTCGTCGCCAGCTTCCCGGCGTCGAAGGGCCATCAGCTCATGCTGGTGACCGATCAGGCCAAGCTGATCCGCATGTCGCTCGGCGATTTGCGGGTGATCGGGCGCGGCTCGGCCGGCGTGAGATTGTTCGATGTCGCTGACAACGAGCATGTCGTCTCCGCCGCCCGCATCGAGGAGTCGGAAGACGAGGCCGAGGTCGATCTGGCCGACGGCCCGCAGGCCGGCGCACCGACGCCGGACGGCGATACCGGCGAGGATCTGGCGGCCGGGCCGGAGGGCGGCGAATAACCGCCGAGCGGGACACATCAGGCGGCCAGTCGGGAGACAGACGATGCAGTGGGTGGCTTCCGATCCGCCGCTGAAGACACCAGCACCGGAAGCGCTGCGCTCGATCTCCGCCGCGATCGAAGCGCAGCCCCATCTCGCCGCGCTTCGCGCCTTTCGCGCGGGCATGATGATGCGCCTCGGCCGGCTCGACGACGCGATCGCGGATTTCACCGCCGCCATGGCGATGGACCCGCGCGGCGCCGACCACAGCACGCAGATCGCCACCTGCCATTTGCGCGCGCGGCGTCCGGAGGCCGCGCTCGAAATCTGCGACAGCCGGATTCCCGACGGTCCCGATCCGGCATGGAGCCTGCAGCGCGGCCGCGCGCTGCTGCGGCTGGGCCGTGTCGCCGAAGGGCAAGCTGAGCTGACGCGCGCGCTGCAGGCCGACGACCCCGGCTTCTCGGCCCTGCGCTCGCTGCTCCCCACCTATGGCCGCACCGGCGACGGCGGCGCCCTGCTCGCCTTTTGCGATTCGCTGGAGCCCCGCCAAGCGGAAACCGCCGGCGCGCGCGGCTATCGCGCGGCGGCGCTCAGCCTGCTCGGCCGAACCCGGGATGCGCTCGACCTGGTCGATCTCGATCGCTGCATCGTCCGCCTCCCGTTCGAGCCTCCCGCCGGCTATGACGGGATCGAGGCATTCAACCAGGCGCTTGCGGATGAAGTGCTCGCGCTGGTGCCGGAGGACGCTTCGACGGAGCGTCATGTCGACTATCTGACGGGGGTACGGCCCGATCCGGCGCGGACGGCGCTGTTGGCGTTCGTGCGGCGCGCGGTCGAGGATTATGTCGCCCGCATTCCCGAACGCGGGCTCGACGCCGCGCTGCCCTTCGTGCCGGAGGCGGCGAAGCTGACCAGCGGAAGCGTCGTGCTGAGAGGGGATGCGGGCCAGGCCGAGCATCTTCACCCGACCGGCTATCTCTCCTGCGTCTACCATGTCGCCGTGCCCGGATCGACCGCCGCGCCGGACGGCGGCGGCCTGCGGGTCGGCGGCTGTGCAAGCCATTTCGCGGGACATCAGCCTGTCTGGGGCACGCGGACGATCATGCCCAGGCCGGGCTGGCTCACGATCTTCCCGTCGCATGTCTTCCACGCCGTATTGCCGACAAGCTCGCGCCAGCCCCGGATCACGGTGCCGTCCGATGTGCACCCGGTCCGGCCATAAGAGAATTATTTTAGCGCGGCCCGGCCCGCTTCCCGCCCCTTTTTAGGGTTTGGGTAATTAATTTGAATGATTAGCCATGGTACAACTAACCTGTTGATTCCGGGGCCGTCGACACAACCGATAGTTCAGAACGACAGGCTCGTTGCGAATTTGAGGGCACCGCGTGGTCGAACAGTTTGAAAAGGGCGAATTAACGACCGTCTCGATGTCGGACGAAGCCCCTTTGCCGTCCGATCGGCGCGCGCACGCGCGCCATGTCACTGTCCTGCGCGTCGCCAAGCTGATCACGCCGCACAGCGAGGAATTGTGCCTCGTCCGCGATATCTCCGCGGGCGGGCTGATGGCGCATATCTATTCCGAGCTGAAGGTCGGGGATCCGGTAACCGCCGAATTCAAATCGGGTCATGTCGTGCCGGGCACCATATTGTGGCGCCGCGAGGGGCTGGCGGGAATCGCTTTCGACGATGTGGTGGACGCAGCGCGAATCCTGTCCGGTGACGAGCTCGCGCCGAACAGCTACAAGGGGCGATCGCCGCGACTTGGCATCAAGCTGCGCGCGCGCGTCCGGGTCGGCGGTTTCTACCGCGGTGCGACGCTGTGCGACATCTCGCAGGGCGGCGCCAAGATCCAGCCGCCGGATCTCGGCGAGATCGGGCAACAGGTGGTCCTGGCGGTCACTGGCCTGCCCGCGATCGCAGGGGTGATCCGCTGGCGCGATGCCGATTATGCCGGCGTCCAGTTCGACATCGCCGTCCCGTTCAAGCTGCTGGCCGAATGGGCCGCAACCGTGCAGCACCGCGCCGAGCCGGGCGGGTCAACGATCTCGATCACGGAAGACGACGCCACGCGCTAATCGCTGCGTGCATTTTGGTCGATTGCCCGTCGCAACCCGGGTGCACCGACCCCGTCGCCTATGTTCAATCTATCGTCATAAATATGCTTTACAAAAACATTCAATTTGGATGGAACCTTCTGGCGCCCCCGGTGTTTGACCGCCGGGATCAGGGGTGAATTCCAGGGCGAGATGGGGCGGAAATATGCGAAACCCGACGGACCGGGCTTATTACGAACGTCGTGCAGCGGAAGAACGTCAGCGCGCACGCTTGGCGAGGAATCATTGCGCGGCGAACATGCACCGCGACCTCGCGACTGAATATGAGCGCAGGGCAGACGCGATTGCCCGGAGCGAGCCAATCCAGAGCGTCGCTGCCGAGTGACTGGGTTTCGGCACGCTGGCATGGGGGCACCGTGAAGCCTTGAACGCGCCCATCCGTCATGGCACGGGCGCAACATGACAGCGACAACCGCATACAAGATCCTGACCGGCCCCGAGATGGCCGCGCTCGAACGCGACGGCAGCTTTGCCGGCGCGCCGGTCGATCTCGCCGACGGCTATATCCATCTCTCGACTGCCGAGCAGCTCGACGAGACGGCGGCGAAGCATTTCGCGGGCCAGACCGACTTGCATATCGCTGCGGTCGATCTCGAGGCGCAGGGCGACACGCTGCGGTGGGAAGTCTCGCGCGGCGGCGCGCTGTTCCCGCATATCTATGGCCCGCTCCTGCTCGAGACCGTGATCGCTTATGGGCCGATCGACTATGGCGATGAGGGCAGGATCAGGCTGCCGGTCGCGGGCTGAAACCCGGCCTTTCGTCAGGCGTACAGGTCCACCACCTCAGCGCCCTGCCCTTCCGCCGCGAGCAACAAGGTCCGGTGGCACATCGCCGGATCGCGCTCGAAGCAGAGCAAGGCACTCCGCTTCCCTGCCGCGAGCTCAAGCATCCGTGCCGCCTGAGCCTGGGCCTCGGGCAGTTCGAGCTGGCCGGCATAGACCGCCTCGAGCGTGGCCCGATCGCCTTTCTTCGCAGCGTCGCGGCCCGGCTTGGGCGTGCCGAGCGCCTTCAGATGAACATAGTCGATCCCGACTTCGGCGAGCGATGCGGCGAGCGTTGATTTCGAAAAGCCCGGCCGCCGCGACAGCGGCAGCGCGCGGACGTCGATCACCTGCTCCACGCCGGCTGAGGTCAGCGCGGCGAGGAAGTCGCCCATCGTTGCGCCTTCATAGCCGATGGTGAAGATCTTCATTGCGCTTCCTTGCTTCGAGAGTGCGCACGACGCCCCAGGCGATCAGCGCCTGGCCGATGAGATAGAGCGGCCAGACCAGCAGTCTCGGCACGATCGAGTCGGACAGCGGCCCCAGCCGCGCGAAGATCAGCAGGTCCGAGGCGGCGAACAGCAACGCGCCGAGCCCGACATAGGATCGCGGAAAGCGGCTCACCCAGGCCGCACCCGCCATGCCGCCAAGCCCGATCGCATAGACCAGCACGATCGGGCTGCGGGTGATCGCATAGGCCAATGCGGGCACGAGCAGGGCGATGGCGATCGCGACACTCGCATTTTCCCGCCGCCGGTTGCTCAGATAAAGGGTGATCGCGAGCACATGCCCGACGAGGAACGCCGCCGCCCCCGCAATCTGGTTCAGCTCGATCAGCACGTCGCCGAGCGCGCCGAACGCCATTACCGCGGCGATCAACCAGCCATTGCGTTCGCGGGCGGCCAGCCCGGCCCAGAGCGCCAGCAGGGCGACCCCCGCGCCCTTCCAGGCCAGCATCAGATCCGCCGGGAAAGCGAGATGGCTCGCTGCCCAATAGCTCGCTCCCGCGATCAGCGCGGCGAGGAACAGGGGTATGCGCGGCATCCGCGATTTCGAAGCATCGCTCATTGCCCTGCTATCGCGCCGCGCCGCTCCCCGCGCAATCCATGCGCGCCAATATTGACTGCCCGATATTGACAATCGCCCTCTCTTCACATATTTCTGTCTTTACAGAAATGGAAAACAGATGACGATTACCGACCATCCCGACGTCAAGGCTTTCATCCTCCATTGGGGCGAGATGGGGACGCAATGGGGCGTCAACCGCTCGGTCGCACAGGTCCATGCCCTGCTCTATCTCTCCGACCGGCCGATCGATGCCGAGGCGATCGTCGAGGCGCTCGGCCTCGCCCGCTCGAATGTCTCGACCGCGCTCAAGGAACTGCAGGGCTATGGCATCGTCCGCCGAGTCCATGTCGAGGGCGACCGGCGCGACCATTTCACCGCCGAGACCGATCTGTGGGAGATGCTGATGCGCATCGCCGCCGAGCGCAAGCGCCGCGAGATCGACCCCACCCTGGCCCTGCTCGCCGAGCTTTCCGAGCGGATGAAGAACGACAGGACCGCCCCGGCCTATGTCCGCGAGCGCGTTACGCGGATGCACGAATTCATCGCAACGCTCGGCACCTGGTATGACCAGGTCCGCACTTTGCCCAAGCCGACCCTTGTCACGCTGATGAAGCTCGGCGGCAAGGTCGCCCGCTTCATTCCGGGCAGCAAGGCGAAGGCCGACCAGGACTGACCCCGAATGGATCCACGCCGCTCCAACCCGTCAACGCACGTCTCTTTATTTCTCTTCTTACAGTAACTGCAGTCACGAAAGGACAGGAACATGGTCGAGACAGTCTACATCCTCTATCTCGCGATCACGCTGGCGATCACCATCTGGGTCGCGCGCACCCTGTCGAAGAACGGCGTGGTCTTCCTGATCCAGTGTTTCGGCCAGAACGAGACGCTGGCGCGTTCGACCAACCATCTGCTGGTGGTCGGCTTCTACCTCGTCAATATCGGCTTCATCACGCTGACGCTCAGCCTCGGCACCGAACCGACCACCATCACCGGTGCGATCCGCTTCCTCAGCGGCAAGGTCGGGCTCGCGGTGATCGTGCTCGGCGCGATGCACTTCTTCAACATGGGGGCGATCGCTCAGTTCGGCCGCAAGGTGAATGGCTGGCTCGACGATCAGGGCCGGCAGACTGTAGCGGCGGCATAAAGGCCGGCGCGGGAGGAACGAACCGTGGCGCACGCACCCGTCAGCTTCAGGAGCATCGTGCTGGCGACGCTGGCGGCCGGCCCGCTCTTCCTTCTCGGCATGGTGGTCAGCGCCCTGATGAGCGATTCGGCGGCGGCAATTCCTGTCGATATCTGGCCCGACGAATCGAGCCTCGCCCTGATCCTGGTCGAACTGCCGGCCGGGCTCTTCGTCGTGACGATCATCGGCAGCGTGATCGCCTTCCTACCGAACCTGATCGGTGCGACAGTCATGGCCTGGCTGAGCGATCGCAACGATGGCGCGCGCCTGCCCGTGACCTGGGCGATCATCGGCGGCCTGATCAGCGGCGGATCATCCTCCTACGTCATCGGCGACGACCATTATGCCTCCCCGATCTTCGTCGTGACCTATGCTTTCACGGGCGCGTGTTGTGCGCTGATCTGCCGGCGCGGTCTCGGGAAGGGAAATGCGACATGAGCGCTGAGACGGCCGTGCCGGTGTTCTACGGCATCCTCCTCCTGGCTTCGACGGCACTCTGGCCGATCGTGGTGCGGAGCCGCATCAGGCTTGGCGGTGTCGCTTTGGCCTCCTTGCTGGCAGGGCCGGTTTTCGCGGTGTGCGGGGCGTTTCCTGTCCTGCTTCGCGCACTGATCTCCAACCCGGATGCGATGGTGGTCCTTGTCGTCCTGGCGGCCGTGATCCTCATCGGCGCGCTCATTGCGCTGCCCGTCAATCTGCTCGGCAGTTTCGTCATGATCCGGATTGGTGATCATGCCCTCTGGGCGCGTCGTCCGCCGGCATGGGCGCTTGTCGGCGGCGTGGCTGCTCCGACACCCTTCGTCCTCAGCGGCTTCATGGCGGAAGGCAATGCCAGCCTGGTGTTCGCCTTCGCGATTACCGGCGCGTGCTGCGCGCTGGTCTGCCGTCGGCGCGTTTCCTGGCCGGACGCCATCGCTGGCTCGCGCCCTGCATAAGGCGAAGAGGCCGTGTCTCGCAGCCTTGACCCGGCTATCCTGGCGACCACTGAGGATTCGCCATGGCCACCCAAGCAACCACCGACCAAGACTATCCGCCGATCGGAACGCTGCTGCGCGAATGGCGCGCGGCGCGACGGATGAGCCAGCTCGACCTCTCGCTCGAGGCGGGTATCTCGACCCGGCATCTGAGCTGCATCGAGACCGGCAAGGCGCAGGCCAGCCGCGAAACGGTGGGCCGGCTCGCCGATACGCTGGCGATGCCGCTGCGCGAGCGCAATGTCCTGCTCAGGGCGGCGGGCTATGCGGCGATGCATCCCGAGCGCGACCTGGCCGCGCCGGCGCTCGATCGGGTTCGCCAGGCGGTCGAGCTGATCATCGCGCATCAGGAGCCCTACCCCGCCTTCGTGATCAGCCGGCACTGGGACGTGCTGATGACCAATGCGGCGGCGGTGCGCCTCAATCGCCTGCTGACCGGCGGACGGGAGAGCCCGCACGCGAATTTGATCCACCAGCTGTTCGATCCGGCGGATTTCCGGTCCGTCATCGTCAACTGGCCGGAAGTGGCGGGACGCTTCATCCGCCATCTGCACGACGATCTCGCCGCCAATCCGACCGATCGCCGGATCCGGCAACTGCTCGAAGATGTGTTCACCTATCCTGACGTGCCGCAGCGCTGGCGGCTGCGCGATCTCGGCGACGAGCCGGCACCAATCATCACCTTCACCTTCAGCAGCCCACGCGGCGAACTGCGTTTCTTCGAGACCTTCACGACCTTCGCCGCGCCGCATGACGTGACGCTCGACGAAATCCGGATCGACTGCACCTTTCCCGCCGACGAGCACACCGCCAGGGTCTGCGCAGAGCTTGCGGCGGCGGAGCGCGAGGCGGCTCGCATATAGCGGCCTGCCTTTGCCGAATGCGTCCCGGCTCGCTATCTGCCCGCCAATGACTCATGACATCCATATCATCGGCGGCGGGCTCGCCGGTTCCGAAGCTGCGTGGCAGCTCGCCGAGGCCGGTTTCCGCGTGAAGCTTTCCGAAATGCGCGGCTCTGGCGAGATGACGCCGGCGCACCAGACCGATGGTCTCGCCGAGCTGGTCTGTTCGAACAGCTTCCGTTCGGATGACGCAGTCAGCAACGCAGTCGGCCTGCTCCATGCCGAGATGCGCGCGCTCGGCTCGCTGATCCTGCGCGAGGGCGACACCCACAAGGTGCCCGCCGGCTCTGCGCTCGCGGTCGATCGCGACGGTTTCTCGGCGGGCGTCACCGCCGCGCTCGCCGCCCATCCCAATGTGACGATCGTGCGCGAGCGGGTCGATGCCCTGCCCGAGGATGGTCCCGCCATCATCGCGACTGGCCCGCTTACCGCCGCCGGCCTCGCCACGAGCATCGGCGCCGTCACGGGCGCTGAATCGCTCGCCTTTTTCGATGCGATCGCGCCGATCGTCCATTTCGAGTCGATCGACATGGAGACTGCCTGGTTCCAGTCGCGGTGGAACAAGGGAGAGGGAAAGGATTATATCAACTGCGCGCTCGACAAGGAGCAGTATCTCGCCTTCCACGCCGGGCTGATCGCGGGCGAGAAGACCGAATTCAAGGAGTGGGAGAAAGACACGCCCTATTTCGAGGGCTGCATGCCGATCGAAGTGATGGCCGAGCGCGGGCTCGACACGCTGCGCTTCGGGCCGATGAAGCCGGTCGGGCTCGACGATCCGCGCACCGGGCGCTGGCCGCATGCGGTGGTGCAGCTCCGCCAGGACAATGCCCAGGGCACGCTGTGGAACATCGTCGGCTTCCAGACCAAGCTGAAGCATGCCGAGCAGGTGCGGCTGTTCCGCACCATTCCCGGGCTGGAGAATGCCGAGTTCGCGCGGCTGGGCGGGCTGCACCGCAACACCTTCATCCGCTCGCCCGAGCTTCTCGACACCACGCTGCGGCTGAAGAACCGGCCCAATATCCGTTTCGCCGGGCAGATCACCGGCTGCGAGGGCTATGTCGAAAGCGCTGCGGTCGGCCTGATGGCGGGCCGCTTCGCCGCGGCCGAGCTGGCGGGCAAGGCGCTCGCCCCGCCGCCGGTGGAGACCGCGCTGGGTGCGCTGCTGCACCATATCACCGGTGCGGCGGTGGCCGAGACCTATCAGCCGATGAACGTCAATTTCGGGCTGATGCCGCCGATCGAGGGCCGCACCAAGAAGGCCGACCGGAAGAAGATGTACACGGACCGGGCACGTATCGCCTTCAAGGGATGGCTGGCGGCCTGATGGCCTAGCTGTCCTCGTCCTTGTCCGCGGGCGCCGGCTTGGGGCAGCCGATCCGCACCTTGCGCTTGACCGCGGTGGTCGCGAACTCGGCCGCATTCATCGCCCCGGATTTATCCTTGTCCGCGGCGGCGAACTTGGTTTCCGCCTTGATCGCCCATTCGTCGAACGAGAGCACGCCGTCATGGTTGGTGTCGAGCTTGGCATAGGCCTTGCGGCGCTGGGCGAGATATTCCTCGCGTGTCACCGTGCCGTTGCGATCCTTGTCGTAGCGATCGAAGCGCTTCTGCTCGCGGGTGCGATCGCTCGCCGCCGGTACCGCATCCGGCAAGGGCTCCGCCTGTGCTGTTGCCGGGGCTGCCACGGCGCGCGCCGCGATCGGTGAGGGCGCGATCGCATGGCCCTTGAAGATGACGAACCCCGCCGCAACCAGCAGCAATGCCGAAACCCCGCCCACGATATAGCGCCACATCCCACGCCCCCTTTCTGCCGAACCCAAGAACCAGCGTCCTTTGCCGAGGCTATAAATCATCGTCCCCAGAGTCGATGCAAAAGGAGCCGCGCGACACGGCGCGGCGCACCGATCGGCAGCGGCGTGTCGAGCGGCACCGCGAGATTCATCCGCGCGATCCGGGCGAGCGCGCCGAGCGGCCGGGCGGCGCGGCTCCAGCGTGCACGGCCTGCTTCGGCCAAAGGCGCGGTAGCGAGCTCGAGCACGCGCGCCGCAACCGAACGGTCGCTCAGATGCCGCGCGAGATCGGCCAGCGCCCAGCCCCGGCCGGCCGGTACCACCGGATCGCTATCGCGCGCGCCAAGCACCTCGCCCGCCGTCGCGAACAGCGCACCGCCCCGCGCATCGGCATATCGGGCGATCGGCGCGTCCTCCAGCGCCTCCACGTCGAGAAGCGCCTCCCACCCGTCGATCATCCCGGCCAGGCGTGCGCCCGAAATGCCATGCGGCAGGACGTGCTGCGCCAATGCCTGCAGGACCGGCTCGGCCGGTGGCGGCGCGCTGTCGAGCCGGGTCAGCGCCTCGTGCCACCAGGTCAGCCGCATCTGCCCGACGATCGGCTCGCGGGTCGTCCGCAGGATTCCCGCGAGCGCGGCATCAAGCGCGAAGAGCGCGCGAACCGCCCCCGACGCGAACGGCAGTGCGTAGTGCAATGCCAACTCGAACTCAGGATCCGGCACCGGCCCCGCCGCGCTCACGGCGACACCGAACGGGACAAAGACAGTGCGTACCGTGTTAACCGTCTCATTTGAGGCCCGGTTATCCCTTTTGACCGCATAGAGCACCTCGGTGGGAATCGTTTGCATCGTTTTGCATCGATCGGGGGGCTTAATATGCGGCGCAGAAAGCCGAAAGTGATTGCGACTCCGCGCTCTTTCGCGACCGCAGTCGTGCGCGACACGCGTGGCAACACTCCTGCGATCATCACGATGGTCCCGCTTGCCGGACTCATTGGTGGCGGCATCGGCATCAGCCGCATGTACATCACCAGGACTCGGCTGCAACACGCGCGTGACGCGGGCTCGCCGCCCGACGCTGCTGGCTGTTTACGAAATCTGAACGCTGATCGTCGACAATAGCCATAGGGGGCCTCGAGTGGCGATTTTGCGCAGTATCATTTTTTCATTGAGGACGGCTCGCCGCTCCGGGACGAACCTGTGGAAAAACCGGGAGGGCACGGCCATCCTGGAGTTCGCCATAGTCGGACCAGCGTTCATCGCGCTGCTGCTCGCGATCATGTACACGATGCTCATCTATCTGGCGCAACAGATGCTGGAGACTTCGGCCGAGAGCGCGGGGCGCCTGCTGCTGACCGGCTCGGCGCAGACGATGACGCTGGCCAACGGGCATGTCGGCATGCAGGCAAGCGACTTCAAGAATGCTATCTGCAATGGCGTTTCCGGCACGGACGCCAATGGCCAGACCGTCACCATCCCTTCGTTGCTGCCGCCGTTGCTTTCTTGCTCCCGGCTCACGGTCAATGTTTCAACCGCAACGACCTACAATGTGGCCAGCACCGCTTCGCCGACCTTCACCTACAACAGCAGCGGCGTGATTACGTCGACGAACACGGGCTATAATTACCAGACGAACAATAGCGGCAAGAGCCACATCGTCGTCCTGCAACTGATCTATCTGTGGCCGACAGGAAAAGGGCCGCTGGGCCTGGACCTGACAGATCAACCCAATGCCAATCGCAAACTTGTAGCAACCTCCGTGTTCACGACAGAGGACTATTCATGCAGCGCATCGCAAACCTCATGCTGAAGCGCTTCGCCCAAGACTCGCGCGGAGCGGTGATCATAGAATTCGCTTTCTGCCTGCCGGTGGCTCTGCTCCTGTACACGGGCGGATGCTGTTTGTCGGACATGCTCTCCTGCAGTCGCAAGGTCACCGTCGCGACCCGTTCGCTGGCCGACCTCGCCAGCCGGACCATGTCCCCCACGATCGTCTATAACGACCCGAGCAGCGCCAATGCGAAATCGTACCTCAGCGCCAGCGCGGTCGTCCTGACGCCCTACAAGCTGAACAACGGGACCCAGCAGGTTTCGCTGCTCAGAATCTGCGACGCCACCCATGCCTATGTGGTCTGGGCCCAGGCCCAGACGCAGAACGCCGACGGCAGCGTGGTTACGCCCACCACCCCGGACCAGACGCCGGGCACGCTCCCGACGCCCGGGACTCAGACGACCGCCAACATCGTCTCGATCCCGAGCAGCATGGTCACCTCCACGATGATACCAACCTCGCCTGACGGCTCGAATGTGTGCGCGAATCTCGCCCCAGGCACCAGCACGAAGACCCAGGTCGGCACGTCCGGGGGGTGGCTGTACATGAGCAAGATCACCTACAACTTCACGCCGGTGGTCAGCTTTATCCCCATCACGACCACGCCATTGACCCACACCATCTACATGACCCCTCGCCTTTACTAGGTGCTGATAAGATGAAGAAATTTCTCTCCTTCCGATCTTCGTCCGCGCTGGTCAGGCCTTTTGCTCGGCTTAAAGCCGATCGAAGAGGCGGGGTCATGATGTTGATGGGGTTCTTGATCATTCCGCTGACCTTCGCGGTCGGCTTCGGCGTCGACTATGCTCGCGCCAAGAGCCTCCAGACTCACCTGAATGCTGCTGCCGACGCCGCCGCGCTGGCCGCTGTCTCGCCCGCGATGATCCTTCAGTCGCACGATACATCGGTCGCCGCCGCCACGTCCATGTTCAATGCGCAGGCCGCCCTGCAGACCGGATACCAGGATCTGGTGCCGACGATCACAGTTGTGGACGGGACTGCCGGGGCCAACGGCGCCCTGGGATATCTTCGGAAGGCTACCGTCAGCTATACGGTAAACTCGATCAACATGTTTGGCGGTATTCTTGGAGCTCACACCCTGACGGTGAACGGTACCTCCACGGCAAGCGCAGCACAGCCGCCCAATGTCGACTTTTACCTGGCGATGGACAATTCGCCCTCGATGCTGCTGCCGGCGACTTCGGATGGAGTCACCAAGATCATCGCAGCGACCAAATCGCCCTCGCTTACGAACGGCTGCGCCTTTGCGTGTCATGCGCAGATGCCGAAAAATGACAATATCTATGTCAGAGATACGTCAACGCGCCATATATTGTTGTCTACGGGCTATTACACCTCCGGCTCATCGAATCAGAACGTCTGGTATCGGTGGGATTCATCGGCCAATCTGGTCTATGACAGCTCCGGCAATCTCATGACGTCCTCCTCGACATCGGTCTCGGGGCCGACGAGAACGACGTCCGGAACCGGAAGCAGCAAGAAGAACATCGACACGACCGTGACCACCGTGTCGGTCACCACCTATACAGTCACCGACAGCTCCAGCGGTCCGGCTACCGTCTATAAAAAGGTGGTTGCGACGCCGACCACGACAGTGGTGACAACACTGATCAGCACCGGCGCCCAGACCACGACCACGTCCACGGGAAGCGCCACCACGACCAGTACGGTCTATGACACCGGATACTGGGCCGACGGGTACTGGCTCACGCACAATTACGGGCAGCTCTACGGCAGCCCCGCAAGCCTTACCCTGCGCAAGGACGAGGTGGTTTCGGCCGCGTCGCAGCTGATCCCCTTCGCTGCCAGCCAGGCCAGCCAATATCATGTGACCTACCAGGCGCAGATGTTCTCGTTCGACTGGACGAAATCTGGCAACTCTTCGCCCGTCAAGACGCTCAATAGCCTGGCCGATGTCTCCACGTACGGCAGCGGCTTTTCGGCAGCCTCCCTGTTCCCGGCGGACGATTATTGGTGGCAGAATTCGCAGCCCACCAACGGCAGCAGCAACAATGACCGTGCCAGCGAAGTGGGCAATATGCTCACGACGATGAAGAACACCATCCCCACCGCGGGAACGGGCGCTCCCGGAGCGACACCGCAAAAGATATTGTTCATCATCAGCGACGGCATGCTGGACCAGCCGAACGGCAGCGGCCGCTATTTCGGACCGATGAGTTCCACCGAGCAGGCCACATGCACTGCCATCAAGGCCAAGGGCATCAAGATTGCCATCCTCTATACGCAATATCTACCCGAATCGCTCGCCGGTGACTCCTGGTCGCAGACGAACGTTGCTCCGTTCCTGCCGCCCCCCCCATCGCCATATTCGGCCGGCAATGCAGGGAGCAGCGATCAGGTCCTCACTGCGCTGCAGACCTGCGCGTCACCCGGCAGCGACGGTTCGCCGCTGGTGCAGACCGTGACGACCAGTGACAACATCACCACTGCCCTCCAGCAGCTGTTCTCCACCGCTCTCCAGTCGGCCCGACTGGTCCAGTAATGCACGCATTGTGCTGGGGCAGGCTGCGCGAAAACTGACGCGCGTCGCCTGCTCCAGGGTGCAGACCCATTTACGATGAGGTCGAGAGGGAGAAGAAAAGGGTCGCCGGGAGAGAGGGCGCGCAGCCGGACAGCGATGCCTGTCTGGCAAGCGCACGACCACTCCGGCAGCCCTTTCGTCGTTCGCGTCGCCGGATATTGCTGCGAATACCGCCCGGATATGGAGGCGAGTGGCTGACCTCGCCTCCGTCACAGGCCGATACTATCGGTAGGTCACCTTCTTCACCGCAGCGATGATCTTCTCTGCATTGACCAGAGCGAGCTTTTCGAGATTGGCCGCATAGGGCATCGGCACATCCTCGTTGTTGACCCGCAGGACGGGCGCATCGAGATCGTCGAACCCCTCCTCCATCGCGACCGTGACGATCTCGGAGCTGATCGAGCAGGTCGGCCAGCCTTCCTCGACCACCACCATCCGGTTGGTCTTCTTCAGGCTCTTGAGCACCGTCGCCTTGTCGAGCGGACGCAGCGTGCGCAGGTCGATCACCTCGGCATCGATCCCCTGCCCGGCCAGTTCGTCGGCCGCTTCGAGCGCAAGCCCTACGCCGATCGAATAGGTGACGATCGTCACATCCTTGCCTTCGCGCATGACCCGCGCCTTGCCGATCGGCAGGACATAATCGTCAAGCGCCGGCACCTCGAAGGTGCGGCCGTAGAGCAGCTCATTCTCGAGGAACACGACCGGATCCTCGGTACGGATCGCTGCCTTGAGCAGGCCCTTGGCGTCGGCCGCGTCATAAGGCGCGATCACGATCAGGCCCGGTACGCTCGCATACCATGCAGCATAATTCTGGCTGTGCTGAGCACCGACCCGGCTCGCCGCGCCATTGGGCCCGCGGAACACGATCGGGCAGCGCATCTGGCCGCCCGACATGTAATTGGTCTTGGCAGCCGAATTGACGATATGGTCGATCGCCTGCATCGCGAAATTGAAGGTCATGAACTCGACGATCGGGCGCAAGCCGCCCATCGCAGCGCCCGTGCCGACGCCGGCAAAGCCATATTCAGTGATCGGCGTGTCGATCACCCGCTTGTCGCCGAACTCGTCGAGCAGGCCCTGGGTAACCTTGTACGCGCCCTGATATTGCGCGACTTCCTCGCCCATCACGAAGACGCGGTCGTCCTTGCGCATCTCCTCGGCCATCGCATCGCGCAGCGCCTCGCGCAGCGTGAGCTTGACCATCTCGGTACCGGCCGGGATCGCCGGATCCTTGACCTCGGCATCATGCTTCGCGGCTTCGAACATCTGGCGCGCGCCGGTCTCGACGAGATGCGGCGTCGGCGTTGCCTCGTCCTTCTGGCCCTCCGGCACCTCGGCGGCGACCTCTTCCTGCGCCTCTTTCGCGGCAGCAGGTGCGGGAGCGGGAGCAGCCGGGGCTGCGGCAGGTGCCGCGGCCTCCTCGCCTTCAGCGTTCAGCGTGGCGATGACGGTGCCGACCTTCACGCCGTCAGTACCTTCGGCGACCAGGATCCTGCCGATCGTGCCTTCGTCGACCGCCTCGAACTCCATCGTCGCCTTGTCGGTCTCGATCTCGGCCATGATGTCGCCGGACTTGACTGTGTCGCCTTCCTTGACGAGCCATTTGGCCAGCGTCCCCTCTTCCATCGTCGGGGAGAGCGCCGGCATCTTGATCTCGATCGCCATCAATAGGACTCCACCAGCACGTCGGTATAGAGCTCGGCTGGCTCCGGTTCGGGCGTCTGCTCGGCGAAATCGGCGGCTTCGTTCACGATCTTCCTGATCTCCTGATCGATCTTCTTGAACTCGTCCTCCTTCGCGCCCTGCTCCTCGAGCAGTTTCTTCACATGGTCGATCGGATCGGACTTGTCGCGGACTGACTGGACTTCCTCGCGGCTGCGATATTTCGCCGGATCGGACATGGAATGGCCGCGATAGCGATAGGTCTTCATCTCGAGGATGATCGGCCCCTTGCCGGCGCGGACCCAAGCGAGTGCTTCCTCGGCGGCACCGCGACAGGCGAGCACGTCCATGCCGTCGACCTGGATGCCCGGGATGCGGAAGCTCTCGCCGCGCTTGTAGAGCTGGTCCTCGGCCGACGAGCGGTTGACGCTCGTGCCCATCGCATACTGGTTGTTCTCGATGACGTAGATGACCGGCAGCTTCCACAGCTCGGCCATGTTGAAGCTTTCATAGACCTGACCCTGATTGGCAGCGCCGTCGCCGAAATAGGCCAGGCACACGCCGCCATCGCCCTTGTATTTGTGGCTGAAGCCAAGGCCGGTGCCGAGCGACACCTGCGCGCCGACAATACCGTGCCCGCCATAGAATTTATGCTTGATGCTGAACATGTGCATCGAGCCGCCCTTGCCCTTCGAGATGCCGGCCTCGCGTCCGGTCAGCTCGGCCATCACGTCCTGCGGGGGGATGCCGCACAACAGCATATGGCCATGGTCGCGATAGCCCGTGATCACGCTGTCATTTTCGGTGAGCGCCGATTGCAGCCCGACCGCCACGGCTTCCTGACCGATATAGAGGTGGCAGAAACCGCCGATCAGGCCGAGGCCGTAAAGCTGGCCGGCCTTCTCCTCGAAGCGGCGGATCAGCAGCATCTGCTTGTAGAATTCGAGCAGTTCGGCCTTTGAGGCCTTGTAGGGCGTGGGTTCGTCGGGACGCTCGCGATTGGGCGTCAGGGGCTCGCTTTTGCGAGAAGCGGGGGCTTTGGCCACGTGGGGGAAACCTCGTTTCCGTAGGGGAGGAAGCGAGCCTATAGGCCCGTTTCCCGGTTCACATCAATCGCCCAACGCACCAGCGATGTTTGCGCCCAATCCTGGCCATTCACGCAATCGCCATGCTTCTCTCCAGCCATCCGAGGAAGGCCGCGAACACCGGAGAGGGTTTGCGGTCGCGGCGATAGAGCAGGTTGATCGGCCAGGCGACCTGGGGCTCGAGCGCGATCGCCACGACCGAGCCCGGCGGCAACGTCGTGACGATCTCATAATCGAGAAAGCCGACCGCATCGCTGTTGCGGACGAGTTCGGCGGCGGTGCGCTGGGTACCGGCCTCATGGATGATCGAGGGCTGGATCCGGAACTCGCTCATCATCGCCTCGACCGCGACGCTGCTGTTGTGAGAGCGGACGGTGAGCACGAACGGCAGCCCGTCCAGCTCGCGGAAATGGACGCTCGCGCGCCCGGCGAGGCGATGGCCCGGTGCCACTGCGACGCCCATCGTCCGGCGGCCGATCGCCCGCGTCGCGAGATCGATTCCCGGCGGCGCGGGGCCGATCACCGCGCCGAAATCAACTTCGCCGGTGATGATGTCCTTCAGCACGAGATCGGGCGCGGCGACCCGCAGGTCGGCGCGGACCTGGGGTTGCTGCTTCATGAAAGCGCCGACCAGCGCCCCGAACTCGCCTTCGGCAAGCACCGGAATCGCCGCAGCGGTGAGCGCGCCGTGGAGCCCGGCCTTCAATTCTCGGATCGTGTTCTGGATCGTGCGCAGGCCGGCGAAGTTGCGCTCGACCGAAGCGAGCAGCACCTGGCCCGGCTCGGTCAGCGCCATACCGTAACGGCCGCGCTCGAACAGCTTGAACCCGCAGGCCTGCTCGAAAGCGAGGATGGTGCGGGTGACGCTGGGCTGGGTCGTATGGAGCCGCTCGGCGGCACGCGTCGCCGAACCGGTATCGGCAATCGCCCGGAAGATCTCCAGCGCGCGGACGTCGATCGGCATCATCGCAAGGCATCCCCGGGTGCGTGCAAGGTGCTGCGCAGCACGGCAGGTGCCGTGCTGCGCAGCCATATCAGCGGCGTATGGATCGGCCCGCAATAGGAATTTGATCGTTTCGCCTGCGACTCCCAGAAGTTCGGCCGCCGGCGCCCGGGATCGGCGCGGCTTCATCGCAGGAGGGAAGCATGACTGTCGGCTTCAGCAACGATACCTTTATGAGCAGGAACGGCGTGACCGCCGGAAACGACCAGAACGGCAACGCGATCAAATTCACGAGCCAGGATGCTGACTATCGGGTCTACATCCCCGGCAAGGACCCCAGCAAAAGCACCACGAGTTATAACAGCGCGGGCCAGATGGTGCTGACGCTGGCGGTTGACCACATCATCGGCTCCGAGCTCAGCAAGGACGATCACGCCACCGCGACGATGACCTTCGACACTGATGGCAGCCTCATACAAACCGACATGGCGGTCACCTTCGAGGAAAGCGGGCCACTGACCATCCCGCAATGGTTGGTCGCGGATGTCGACATCACGGTGGCGGTGCTCGGCCTGGTCCTCGCGCCGGACAGCGACGGCAGCTCGGTCGCGGAGGCGCTGAAGGTGATCAAGGACATCGACGACTTCGTGAAGACCTTCAACAACATCACGACCGGTATCCGCAAATTCACCGATGACGGCGGGAGGCTGAATTTCCCCGCGGTGGTGGCGGCCGAAATGAACCGCGCGTGCGTCTCGGTGACCGCTTGAGCCCCAACATTCCAGGAGACAGACCATGGCGCAGATAAGCTTCGATCATAATGCGTTCGGCGATGCGATGTATGTCGAGAGCCTGATCACGCTCGACAAATATGATCCCAATCATCACGGCTGGGAGCTCAATAGCGGCCAGACGATGGGCTATACGCTCGAGGGCTACAGTTACGAAACCTGGTGGCACGACGTGACCCGATGCCGCGACGACTGGGCGGTAATGGTATCGTCCAAGACCGACCATAAAAGGTCGGGCAAGGACGATCATATGGTGCTGATCGCCGTGTTCAACCGCGACCACCATCTGGTCGCGGCGCAGGCCTCGGTGCAGACCATCCAGTATAATCAGACCGGCAACACCGCGGTGATCTGGGTCAAGCTGGCGGACGGCCAGGTGCCCGATTCAAACACTGACGTGCAGGTCGCGAACGACCTCTCCAACGCGCTGGTGACCCTGATCACGGGGATCCTCGACGGCACGGAGGACAACGGCTTTTTCGATCTTCGACTTGTCGCCTATCATAGCCTTATGTGCATGGTGCAGGCAGTGAAATATCAGTGACGGCGCGCGGCGCGGACGGCCTGAGCCGTCCGCGCCGCGAACCTTGCGACACAACAGAAGTTTGACCGGCCCAAGGAAAGACGATTGCCGCGCGCGGGGCCGGGCGCCTAAAGGCAGCCGTGATGGAGTCTCCCCCGCACCCGCTGCGCATCGCCAATTTCCGCGCTTATTGGCTCGCCCGCTTCATGATGACGCTGGCGCAGAACGGCATGATCATCGTGATCGGCTGGCAGACCTACACGATCGCCCGCACGACCATGTCGCCGGCCGGCGCTGCGGCCCAGCTCGGGCTGATCGGGCTGCTGCAATTCGTGCCCTTGTTCGTATCCACCCCGGTCACCGGCCTGGTGGCGGATCGCTTCGATCGCCGGCTGATCACGCGGTGCACGGTCGCGCTCCAGGTGCTGTGCGCGCTGATCCTCGCCATGGCCACCTATGAAGGCTGGATGACGCTGCCGGTGCTGTTCTCGGTCGCGGTGCTGCTCGGCCTTGGCCGCGCCTTTGCCGGCCCCGCCTTTTCGTCGCTCGCGCCGAACCTGGTACCGCGCGACGTGCTGCCGACCGCGATCGCGCTCAGCTCGATTTCCTGGCAGGTCGGCACGATCATCGGCCCGGCAATCGGCGGCTTCGCCTATTCGATCGCCCCGTCAGCCGCCTATTTCCTGGCGACCGCCCTGTTCGGCGTGGCGCTGCTCTGCCTGTTGCTGATCGGGCCGGTGCCGCGTACCACGAAGATCGCCAATGCCCATCCCATCCGGCAGATCCTCGATGGCCTCTCCTATGTCGGCCAGAACAAGATGATCCTCGGCACGATCACGCTCGATCTGTTCGCCGTGTTCCTTGCCGGCACAAGCGCCGTGCTGCCGATCTATGCGCATGACATATTGCATGTCGGGCCAAGGGGACTGAGCCTGCTCGCCGGTGCCCCCGCCTTCGGGGCCGCGGTGACCGCGCTGTTCTTCTCGTTCAGGCCGATCAGGACCAATGTGGGGCCGAAAATGCTCGGCGCCGTCCTCATCTATGGCAGCGCGACCGTGGTTTTCGGCCTGTCGACGCTGATGCCGCTCAGCCTGGCAGCCCTGGCGCTCGCGGGCGCGGCCGACATGTTCTCGGTCTATATCCGCCAGTCGTTGATCCAGCTCTACACGCCGGACGAAATGCGCGGTCGGGTCGGCGCTGTCTCGCAACTGACCATTTCAGCGTCCAATGAGCTTGGCGAGGCAGAATCGGGCTTCCTCGCCTCGATGCTCGGGCCGGTCGGCGCTGTGCTGGTCGGCGGCGGCGGCGCGATTGTCGTCACCATCCTTTGGACCTATCTCTTCCCGGCCATTCGCAACGCCAGGACTTTCGATCCCCCCCAGACGCCGCGAGACGCGTCAGACCTTGAGATGGAGGCAGCACGATGAAAGCCAACACGATCCTCGATACCATCGGCAACACCCCGCATATCCGCGTCCAGCGGCTGTTTCCGGGCAATGAGGTGTGGATCAAGTCCGAGCGCTCGAACCCGGGCGGCTCGATCAAGGACCGGATCGCGCTCAGCATGATCGAGGCGGCCGAGGCATCGGGCGACCTCAAGCCCGGCGGCACCATCATCGAGCCGACCAGCGGCAACACCGGCGTCGGCCTGGCGATGGTCGCCGCGGTCAAGGGCTACAAGCTCGTGCTCGTCATGCCCGAGAGCATGTCGCTCGAACGACGCCGCCTGATGCTGGCTTATGGCGCGACCTTCGATCTCACCCCGCGCGAAAAGGGCATGAAGGGCGCTATAGAACGTGCACTCGAGCTGATCGCGCAGACCCCGAACAGCTGGATGCCGCAACAGTTCGAGAACCCGGCCAATGTCGCTGTCCATGCGCGCACGACCGCGCAGGAGATCCTGAAGGACTTCGCGGATTCGCCGATCGACGTGATCATCACCGGGGTCGGCACCGGCGGCCATATCACCGGCGTCGCCGAGACGCTGAAGAAGGAATGGCCTCACCTCAAGGTCTATGCGGTCGAGCCCGAGGCATCGCCGGTCATTTCCGGCGGCCAGCCAGGCCCGCATCCGATCCAGGGCATCGGCGCCGGGTTCATCCCCGCCAATCTCCACACCCAGGCGATCGATGGCGTGATCAAGGTCGATGCAGCCGTCGCCAAGGACATGGCACGCCGCGCCGCGACCGAAGAGGGCATGCTGGTCGGCATCAGTTCGGGCGCGACACTGGCCGCGATCCTGCAGAAGCTGCCCGACCTGCCTGACGGCACGCGGGTGCTCGGTTTCAATTACGATACCGGCGAGCGCTATCTCTCGGTGCCGGATTTCCTGCCCGAAAGCTAGGGTGCAGACCCCTTACTGATGGGTTCGAGATGGAGACGAAAAGGGTCGCTGGGAGGAAGGGCGCGCAGCCAGATAGCGGTGTCTATCTGGCAAGCGTCCGACCGCTCCAGCGGCCCTTTTCGTCCCACCGCTTCGCGGCAGGCTTGTCCGGGCGCTGTGGAGCTTCGGAATACTCAAACGGGGGACGAGCCCCGTTTTTCGCGCTCCTCCTCCCACAGCATCCCGGACAAGCCTGTCTCGATCCCCATCAGTAAGGGGTCTGCACCCTTAAGGACGTTTCCGCGAAAGTTAATGTCGCGGAAACCATTGGCTTGAGTTACATTCCCTGAGTCGGTGCGGGGGCACCGCGGGGGAAGAAAATGCGCAAGGCGATGATCTGCGTCAGCTTCATGCTGCTGCTGCTACAGCTATGGCCAATGGTTTTCGGGCACCGGGCGGGTGAGGCGTCCGCCGCTGTCTCGGCGGAGGCGCATGCACCCAAGGTGATCGCGGCGGTCGCGACGACGCAGGCGATTCCGGTTCCGGCCGCGGTCAGCATGCCGGCCGATGGCGCGCCGAAGAGCTGCTACAAGCAATATACCGCCGTGTTCGCGGCCTGCACGCGTGACGATCAGGCGTGCCACATCAAGGCTGCCGATCAGTGGGACCTGTGCGAGGCGACTGGGTTCTGGCCGAAATAAGCGGCTGATTTAAATCGGGATAGTTCATCGCCGGTGAAATAAGGGCATTTCGCGTTCGAGGGCGCGTGCCAAAAGTCATTTTTGACCTGCGGCCCGCGTCCCCAATTCCCCTTCTCGTTCCCCGGCGAAGGCCGGGGCCCAGTCGGGGGACGTCGCAACTGGGCCCCGGCCTTCGCCGGGGAACGCTTTTTCGGACTAGCTCGGACTCCTTGATCCGCCGCGTCCATGATGGAACGCGCGACTGAAGGCCGCATACGCCACTCTGCCCGCAACTTCCCGCCCGCGTCGGCCACGTCCCGCGACTCGGCCCCGGCCGCCAGCACGAGACCCACCCGCGAACCGTCCCGCCTTTTTACCAATGTCCAGAATCGAGACTCGGCCGTTTCGGTTGCTACGCCATGCCTCGCGCCCTCGAACCATTTCGCATTCGAAGCATTCTGCGGTAGAGGCTCGTCCGCCCGATCGTCAGGAGCATTGCTTGATCTGCGCCCCGCATTGTTCACCCGACCGCTGAAACCGGCCCATGACTGAACTCCCAACCCCGCCGGGCAAGCCGAGCCCTGGCCTGTCGCTCCTGTTGCTGCTGATTGCGGCAGCGGCGATCGTCGGGCCGCTGGTGATCGTCACCCAGGCGCCGCCGGTCGTGCCGCACCGGCATGTCCGGCTGGTGCCGCAGCGCGTGGTGCCCCAGGCAGAGCTTCCGCCGGTCGAGCCGGTCGCCTTCCAGGATCTCGATCCGGACGATGCCCGCGCCTTCAACGCGACCGTGCCTTTCTCGACTGACCCCAATCCCGCCGCCCATCCCTTCAAATTCGTCGGCAGCGACGATCAGCGCGCCCGCGCGATCGACTGCATGGCTGCCGCCGTCCTGTACGAGGCGGGCGACGATCCCGAAGGCCAGCGTGCAGTCGCGCAGGTGGTGATCAACCGCGCCCGCCACCCCGCCTTCCCCAAGACGATCTGCGGCGTGGTGTTCCAGGGATCGGAACGCTCGACCGGCTGCCAGTTCACCTTCACCTGCGACGGCGCGCTCGCCAACCATCGCTGGCCCGAGGACTACTGGACCCGCGCCCGCGCCACCGCGAAGGCGGCGCTGAACGGTGCGGTGTACAAGCCGGTCGGTTATTCGACGCATTATCATACGGATTGGGTCGTGCCGTACTGGCAATCGAGCCTCGACAAGGTCGCCGCAGTCCACACCCATTTGTTCTTCCGCTGGACCGGCTGGTGGGGCACCCCGCCCGCCTTCAACCGCCATGTCTCGACCGAGGAACCGGTGATCCCGGCGATGGCGCTATGGTCCGACGCGCACAAGACGGCTGACGCGCTCGCGGCAATCGCGGCGGATGCAGCGGTCGGGACAGCACCGGGCGCGCCGGCGCCGACCGCGGCGCCCCCTGAAACCACCAGCTTCCTGCTCACGCTGGATCCGAAGATGCCGCCCGATTCCTACGCGATTCTCGCGACGCGGATCTGCGGCGAGCGCCCCTATTGCTCGGTGCGGGGCTGGACGAGCAAGGCCAAGACCCCGAGCTCGCCGTCGCTCGACGCAGGCCAGATCGCCAGCATGTCGTTCAGCTATCTGCGCGACAAGGCGCATGGCTATGACAAGGCCTTGTGGAATTGCGGCGAGTTCCGGCGCACGGATTTCAGCCAGTGCATGAAGCTGCAGGTCCTGGTGCCCGTCGCCAGCAAGCCGGCCGACAGCTTCAAGCTCGAAAGCCTTCCGGGCGGCACGCACATCACGCCGCCACCGGTCTCGACGACGATCAAGCTCGGCCTTGCGAAGCCGCAAGCTGCGACCGCCGGTGCCGCCAAGCCTAAGGCGGAGATGCCCGTAGCCGCGAAGACGCCGACTGCAACAGCGGACGTCCACTAGCCAGCGACGTCAGGGCTTGCCCGGATATTTCGGCGTGGGTGATGGAGTCGGGGTCGGCGTGGGGGTCGGGCTCGGCGCCGGTGCCGCGACCGCCGATTGCGACTTCAGCTTCGGCCCGCCCGCCGGCTGTTGCGGGCCGCCTTGCCCGGTCTGGCCCTGACCAGTCTGGCCCTGAACCGGCTGGCCCCGTTCGGGCGTGCCCTGCCCGCGCGACGGCACGCCCCGACCCGGGAAGCCACCCTGGCCCGGGAAACCGCCCTGGCCGGGATAGCTGCCCTGCCCGGGATATCCGCCTTGCCGCGGATATCCGTTCCCACTCGGATCGCCATTCGGCCCCGGATAGCCCGGATAGCCGAACGGCGGCGGCCCGCCCCGATCGGGGGGCGGCACGAAGCCGGTGCCGCTCGGGCTGTTGGGCAGGAACGCCATGGCCTGGGCAACGCCGGGGAAGATCAACGCCTGGACCTGCTGCAGACCGCCCGGCGAAATCACGAACGGGCCGATCGGCGCCATGCCCGGCGCGGGCACATAGACGGCGCGCATCGGCCGGTCGATCGTCACGGTCCGGCCACCGGCGGTGATGTCGATCACGCCCGGCCGTACCCTGCCCTGAGTCCCGCGGCCGGGGCCGCGCAGGATGATCAGCGAAGCAGTCATCGGGTCGCTGCGCACGCGTCCCACTCCGGGCTCGCCGGCGGCGATGTTCACGGCATCCTGGCCTACCACGCCCTCGAAGATCGTCCCACGCACGCCGATCGACGCGATCGGGGTGCGGACCGAGGTGCTGCCGGCAGTATCGGGCCGCCCCGATATGAAGCGGAACGCCCCCTTGGTCACCGAGGCCGCGAGCGTGCGCGTGCTGCGATTGGGATCGTAAACGAAGCGATCGATCGTCAGCCGCGCATTGGCGCCGACCGTGAAAGTCGTCTTGTCGAGCAGCAGCACCTGGAGCTGGCTGCGCCCACCGGTCTGGACCTCGTCTTTGAGCGCGACCCGCTGCCGCACCACGGCAGCATGCGCCTGGGGATCTCCGGCACTGCGGATGCGCACATTGTTCAGCACCGCAGCGTTGATGCCGACGATCTGCGGCTGCCCCGCCGCGATCGCCGTACCGGCCAGCGAGACTGCAATCGCCAGTGCAACGAAGCGTGCTCGTACGTTTCTCTTTGCCATGATCAGCCTCCCCGCCCCGGCCGTCCGATCGGCCCGCAGGCCGCCGTCACTTCAGCCCAGTTCTGCGGCGGGATCGCCCGGCCGCGCAGTTCGTCGAGCTCGACCCGCGCGCCGTCGGCATCGTCGAGGCGGCACAGCACGGTCGCATGGAGCAACAGCGCCTCGCCCGCATCGGGATGGTTGATCAGCACCCGCTCCAGCGTCGCTGCCGCCCCGGTCAGGTCGCCGCTGCGGATCTGCTGGCGGGCGAGCATGGTGCCCGATCCTATCCCCGTCGCCGCGTCGGAAAGCTGGTCGAGCGCCGCTGCCGGGTCCTGCTGAGCCGATGCCGGCGGAACCGCCAGCCAGGCCGCGCCCAGCGCAAGGCATGCGTACAGGGAATATCGGGTGGCCATAGATGTCGTCTCCGCTGGATCGCCGTCTTCTAGATCGAGTCGGCTCGCCTCACCCTATCACCCCCGGGCCGGTACCGGAAACAGCACCGGCGCGGACCCATTCTGGTGGAGGAGAAGCTCTTCCGATGCGCGAGATACGGCGCGGCTGCGCGAAAAGACGCAACCGTAACGACAGGCGGCCGCGTCAGCCCGACGCAGCGCTCTTCAACCGCCGCGCATTGGCCTTCACCGTCGCATCGATCGGCGCAAGCGCGAGGCCGGCGAGCCCGGCAAGCCGCTCTACCGTCCTGGTCGTGAACGCCACGCTGCGCGTCGCCTGGGCGGTCCATTCGGCCGGGGTCGGCGGCCGGCCGCGCATAGTCATCGCCGCCGCGACCTGCGCCTCGGCGATGAACGCGGTCTGCATCGAGAGCCATTCGTCGCCCACCACGCTCGCCGCCTTGCCAAACGCAACCAGCTTCTCCGGCACCATCCGGCCCAGCTCGGCATAATCGCCCTGGAGCGGGGTGCGCATCGCCGTGCCGATCATCTCCGTCCGCGCTGAAGCGATCTTCCCCGACGTCTCGACCATGCGCGACGCGTTGATGCCAGTCTGCGCCATCGCGAACCATGCCGAGCTCAGGCGAGACCAGGTGGTGAAGGGATCGGTCATGCAGCGATTCCAGTGCGACAGAGTTCGGTAGCGATCAGTAGCACGGATTCGTGTCAGGCAAGTGTCCGAACGCCCGGCTCCCGATCCCAATAGCGTTTGCCCGCCGCGGCGATGAACGCCTTGTCGAGCGGCACGACGCCATCGTCCGGGACGACACCGGCCTTGTCGAGCAGGGGTTGCGCCTCTGGGGTATGACCGATCGCCTTGAGATGGCCGAACGCGTCCATCACGAACTGGACCGCGGCACCCTCCTTCAACAGCGCCGCGGTGCCTTCCGCCGACAGCGCGATCGCCACCGCATCCCACAGCACCGAGGGCGCGCCGGCGAGCTGGGCATCCGCCTTCATCACCGAGCCATCGGCCATCTTCGCGCCGCCGACCTTGGGCGCGATGATCACCGCACGACCACCGGCATCGGCGATCTGCTTCCTGAGCTGGTCGACCGTCTTCGCATCCGACCCATCAGCGATCAGGATACCGACCGAGCGGCCCTTCAGCGTCTCGAGTGCGCGCGGACCGCGTACGAGGCGCAACGCGGGCGAAGGATCGAGATCCTGAACCGGTACCGAAGCCTTCGACGCCTTGGGCACCGGCATGGCCAGCCCGGCGCCGACGCGCTTCGCAAGGTCAGGATCGACATTGACGAGGTTCGCCAGCATCCGCGTGCGGACATGTTCGAGCCCGACCTTGGAGAGCTCGAACACCAGCGCCGAAGCCAGATGCGCCTGCTCGGCCGGATCGATCGAACGGAAGAACAAGCGTGCCTGGCTGTAGTGATCGGCAAAGCTCTCGGGGCGGATGCGCAGCTTGTCGCCCTGCTCGTCCGGGCCGTCAGCACCCGGGAAAGTGGTGAACCCGGTCATCGGGCATTCGCGCGGCCCGGTTTCCTCGCCGACATCGCCGAGGCTGTTGGGCTCGTAATTGGCCCGGCCCTTGGGCACGTTCATCTGCATCTGGCCGTCGCGCTGGAAGTTCATCACCGGGCATTTCGGCGCATTGATCGGCAGCTGGTGGAAATTGGCGGTGCCGAGCCGCGACCTCTGCGTATCGAGATAGGAGAAGAGCCGGCCCTGGAGCAGCGGATCATTGGTGAAATCCACACCCGGCACCACGTTCGCCGGGCAATAGGCGACCTGCTCGGTCTCGGCGAAGAAATTGTCGGGATAGCGATCGAGCACCATCCGGCCGATCATCCGCACCGGCAGCGCCTCTTCCGGAATGATCTTGGTCGGGTCGAGCACGTCGAACGGCAGGCTGTCGGCGAATTTCTGGTCGAAGGCCTGGATGCCGAGCTCCCATTCGGGGAAATCGCCGCGATCGATCGCCTCGAACATGTCGCGGCGATGGAAATCGGGATCGGCGCCGGCGATCTTCACTGCCTCGTCCCAGATGGTCGAGGCAACACCCTGTTTGGGTTTCCAGTGGAATTTGACGAAGGTCGACTTGCCCTGCGCATTGACCAGACGGAACGTGTGGATGCCGAAGCCCTCCATCGTCCGCAGCGAGCGCGGGATGGTGCGATCGGACATGGCCCACATGATCATATGGGTGGATTCGGGCATCAGCGAGATGAAGTCCCAGAAAGTATCGTGCGCCGAGGCTGCCTGGGGATAGCCGGTCTGGGCCTCCATCTTCACCGAATGGATCAGGTCGGGGAATTTGATCGCGTCCTGGATGAAGAACACCGGGATATTGTTGCCGACCAGATCCCAATTGCCCTCTTTCGTGTAGAATTTCACCGCGAAGCCGCGGACATCGCGTGGCGTGTCGACTGAGCCGGCACCGCCGGCGACGGTCGAGAAGCGCGTGAACAGCGGCGTGCGCTCGCCCGCACGCTGGAACAGGTCGGCCTTGGTGATATCGGCAAGGCTCTCGTACAGCTCGAAGAAACCGTGCGCCGCCGTGCCGCGGGCATGGACGATCCGCTCGGGGATCCGCTCATGGTCGAAATGGAAGATCTTCTCGCGCAGCACGAAATCTTCGAGCAGCACTGGCCCGCGCGAGCCGGCCTTGAGCTGGTTCTGGTTGTCGGAGACGCGGATGCCCTGGTTGGTCGTCAGATGCCCGTCGCCGTCATGCGGGCCTTTCTTGGGAACCTGCTGATGGGTTTCGCCGCCATTGCCGGTATCGGTGGTGAAAATGTCGTCGGCCATTGCCCGCTCCTGTCGCTGTTCGCGGGCTCAACCGACCAGCCTCGGCTAAAGGTCCGCTGAATCGACCGGGCTTGCTTTCGATCAACGCAATTCTCACGAACAAGCCGCCGCCCCTTGCGGGACAGCGGCCGGATCGTCGCGACGGATGCGCGCTGTCAGAAGCTGAACTTCACCTCGCCGCCGATGATCCGCGGATCGTTGATCATGCCGGTCAGATTGTTGAAGTCGATCGCGCTGATGCTGCGGATCTGGTTGGTGATGTTGCGCGAGAACGCCGCCACCTCGATCCCGTTATGCATCTTGTAGCCGATCTTCAGCCCGCCCTCGAGCAGCGGCCGCCCGCGGAATTCGGTCGCGTCATAGAGGAAATAGTCGATCGTGCTGCGATAGGCCCAGTCGGTATAGATATAGGCCTCGCCGTCACCGATCGGCACGCCGTAGCGCGCCGTCACGTTCGCGACCCATTTCGGCGCCTGAGGCAGAGGGTTGCCGTAGATCAGCGCAGTGGTTGGCGTAGGCTGGAAATTGAGCACATGGCAGCCGACCGTGCCGCCGCACACGCCGACGGCGATGTTCGGATCAGTGATCTTGGTGAAGTTGTAGCTTCCCCCGGCGGTCAGCGTCAGCCCCTGGATCGGCCGCGCATCGAACTCGGCCTCGAAGCCCGAACCGATCGCATCGGTGTTGAACAGGTGGGCCGAGTTGGTCGCGCCGCCGACCGCAGTGATCTGCAGGTCCTTGGTGCTCCACAGATAGCCGTCCACGTCGAAATGGACCTTGCCATCGGCGAAGCTGCCCTTGAACCCGGCCTCGCCCGAGATCGTGGTCTGCTTCTTGGCGACGTTCTGCGTGCTGCCGAAGGTCACGCGATCCTGGATCGCCGGGCCCTGATAGCCGGTCGCGATGCGCTCGTAGAAATTGATGTTCTTGGAGAGCTCGATCGTCGCGCTGACATCCCAGGTGACGTCGCTCGCCGTCGCCTTCGCCTCGAGCGGCAGCACGACGCCGAACAGATTGGGCGAATAGCCCGAGATCTTGTCGTCCTTGTGATCATGCGAATAGCGCACGCCGGCACGCAGGGTCAGCCAGTCGATCGCCTTCCATTCGATCGAGCCGAAGATGCCGTAATTCTCGTTGGTATCGCGGTGCTCGATATCCTGGTCGAGATTGGCGGCCCGCGTCGTCGGCGGATAGGTATAGTCGAACTCGGAATAATTGAGCTTCTGGTGGAAATAATAGGCGCCGCCGAGCAGGCGCAGGCCGCCCATATCCTCGCTGGCGAAGCGGATTTCCTGGCTGAATTCCTCGGGTCGGGTCACGCCGCCGGTATTGTCGGGGAACAGCGCGTCGTTCAGCGCGCCGGTCGGGAAATTATAGGTGTTGCCGCCGTCGATATCGCCCGTGCTCTCGACCTTGGCCTTTTCGAACGCGGTCACTGAATAGAGCGTGCCGACGCCCTCGAAATGATAATCGAGGCGCAGATTGGTGCCCCATTGAGTCATCGACTGGCTGGTATAGCCGTCGAGCGCGACCTTGCTCGGATCGAAGCCGGTGTTGAAATCATTGCTGCCCGGCTTGAACAGGCCGGCGCGGAAGACGCGCGGCGTGCCGTCGAGATCGCGGACATGGCCGTTGAGCAACGCGTTGAAATCGCCGCTCGAATAACCGAGCTGGAAGCGGCCGGCGAGGTCGCGATAGCCTTCGAGCTTCTTGTCGGCCTGGCCGGTGGTCGAGGTGTTGGTCACCCAGTCGTCGCGATACTGGAGCAGGCCCGAGGCGCGGAACGCCCAGCCGCCGCCCAGCGGCACGTTCAGCGCCGCCTCGGCATTGATCGTGTCATAGGTCGCCCAGGAGACGCTGCCATAGCCGCTGAGCTTGTCGTCATTGGGCTTGGCTGAATCGAGCTTGACCACGCCCGCCGGGGTATTGCGCCCGAACAGGGTGCCCTGCGGCCCGCGCAGCACTTCGACGCTCGCCAGATCGAACACCGGGAAGGATTTGAGCATCGCGTTTTCGAGCGCGACATCGTCATAGACGACCGAGACCGGCCGCGCGGCATTGGGATCGAAATCGGTATTGCCGAGGCCGCGGATATAGAAGCGCGGGAAGGTGCGGCCGAAGGAGGATTCGATCTGCAGGCTCGGCGTGCGCGACGAGAGGAAGCGGATATCGAGCCCGCTCGAATTGATCACGGCGAGCTTCTCGCCCGAGATGACGGTGTCGGCGACCGGTACATTCTTGCTCGATTCCGCCCGGCGCGTCGCGGTGACGATGATGTCGCCATTGTCCTGGTCGAGGACTGGGGTGGCGCCCTGAGCCGGTTCCTCGGCAGCAGCGGCAGCGGTGGGAAGCGCGCCGGCGATCACCAGCAGCGAGGCGCCGGCAAGAAGCGAACGGAAAGGTGCGGGTACGCGAAGCGACGAAACGGACATGGTCATCCCCCAAATGGTTGGGCATCCCACCTGCGCGAGTCCGTGTGTCCCGGAATTCGCATCAAATCGTAACATGCGTGTAACGGGCATCAAGCGCCGCGACGGGAGTTTCAGCCGGTTCGGTCGCTTCCTTCGAGCACCGTTGCAGCAATGTCGCAGCCGACATGCTTGGCCATCGCCTGTTAAGCTAACAGCCGCTAGCACTATGCATTCCGGGATTCATATCTTCTGGCTGAGGCGATGACGCGAGTCGCGCGTTTCCTCGGAACGGATGACGGCGCAAGCCGGATGAATGGACGAGACACGATGCGAACTCGCAGATCGACCCTGATCCTGACACCGCTCCTGGCCTTGTTGCCCGCGACCGCCGGCGCCGCGTCGCCGGCCGGCACGCCCGCGCTGCTCGATCGCCTGACCTGGGGCATCAACGAGCCAAGCGCGGCGCTGGCCGGCCGCAGCCCGGATCGCTGGCTCGACGCGCAGTTGCGGGCCGGGACCGATGCCCCGCTCCCGCCCGCGGCCCAGGCGCAGATCGATAGTCTGCGCATCAGCCATGAGCCGCTGGCACAGCTGGTGGTGGAGATGGACGCGCAGAACAAGGCCTATGGGGCGATCACCGATCCCGCGCAGAAGCAGCTCGCCGTCACCGCCTATCAACAGGCGATGAAGGGCCTGGCCGACGAAGCGGCGACCCGCTCGCTGCTGCGCGATCTCTATTCGCCCAGCCAGTTGCGCGAGCAGATGACCTGGTTCTGGTTCAACCATTTCAACGTCCAGGCGAACAAGCGTGATATCCGCGCCATGGTCGGCGACTATGAGGACCAGGCGATCCGCGCCCATGCGCTCGGCCGCTTCCGCGACCTGCTCGAGGCAACGCTGCGCCACCCGGCGATGCTGCGCTATCTCGACAATGACCAGAATGCCGCCAACCATATCAACGAGAATTATGCCCGTGAGATCATGGAGTTGCACACCATGGGCGTGGGCTCGGGCTATAGCCAGAAGGACGTTCAGGAACTCGCCCGCATCCTGACCGGCGTCGGTGTCGACCTGAAGCCGGACGCGCCTAAGCTGAAACCGGAGTTGCAGCCGCTCTATATCCGGGCCGGCCTGTTCGAGTTCAATCCGGCACGCCACGATTTCGGCGACAAGGTCTTTCTCGGCCACACGATCAAGGGCTCTGGCTATGCCGAGGTCGAACAGGCGCTCGACCTGATCGCGGCCGCGCCCGCGACGGCGCATCACGTCTCGGCCCAGCTCGCCGCCTATTTCATGGGCGCCGCGGTGCCGCCCGCTCTGATCGACCGGATGGCCGCCACCTTCCAGAGCAGCAAAGGCGACATTCCCCGCGTACTCCGCACCCTGTTCCGGTCGCAGGAGTTCAAGGCCTCGCTCGGCACGGATTTCAAGGATCCGGTCCATTATGCCGTCTCGGCGGTGCGGCTGGCCTATGGCGACCGCGTCGTCCTCAACACCGCGCCGATCATGGGCTGGCTCAACCGCATGGGCGAGGGCCTGTACGCGCACGAGACACCCGACGGCTATCCGATGAATTCAGCCGCCTGGACCGGCCCCGGCCAGATGGCTGTCCGCTTCGAGATCGCGCACCAGATCGGCTATAATGGCGCCGCTTTGTTCACACCGCCAAAGCCCCCGGCGCCGCCGACGCCGCCACCGGCACCCGAAATGGCCGCCACGCCGACCATGGCGATGGCCCCCGAGATGTCCACAATGACCGGATCGCCCGCGGCGCCCAAACCGCCTGCCCCGGCCGTGCCGCCGGTCATCCCGCAAATCCAGAACGCCGCCTGGTTCGCGCAGCTCCGTCCGTCGATCAGGCCGGCCACGCGCGACGCGCTCGCCGCCGCGACCTCGCCCCGGGAGTGGAACGCTCTGTTCCTGTCCTCCCCAGATTTCATGCGTCGCTGAGAAAGGGCCGCATCATGAACCGCCGCGATCTCCTCAAAGCCGCCGCCACCCTGTTTCCGATGATCGTCGCCGGCCGCGCCTTCGCCGCCCCGGCGGCCTCGGGCACGCGCCTGCTCGTCGTCTTCCTGCGCGGCGCCTATGATGCCGCGAACATCATCGTGCCGACCGGCAGCGATTTCTATTACGCCTCGCGCAAGACGATCGCGATTCCAAAGCCCGATATCGCCAATCCCAACGCGGCGATCGCGCTCGATGCCGACTGGGGGCTGCACCCCGCGCTGAAGGACTCGATCCTGCCGCTCTGGCAAAAGGGCCAGCTTGCCTTCGTGCCCTTTGCCGGCACGGACGATATGAGCCGCAGCCATTTCGAGACCCAGGACACGATCGAACTCGGCCAGCCGATCGGCTCGACGCGCGATTATGAATCGGGCTTCATGGCCCGCCTCGCCCGCGCGATCGGCCATGACACGCCGATCGCCTTCACCGATCAGCTCCCGCTCTGCTTCCGCGGCGGACCGACCGTACCCAACATCGCGCTGAACGGCGTCGGCAAGCCCAATGTCGATCCGCGCCAGGCCGGGCTGATCCAGGCGATGTACAAGGACGACCATGTCGGCGGCGCCGATCTCGGCAAGGCGGTGAGCGAAGGCTTTGCGGTGCGCGACACCGTCTATAAATCGATCTCGGCGGAGATGGTCGCCGCCAATCGCGGCGCGGTCAGCCCCAAGGGCTTCGAGCTTTCCGCCAGGCGCATCGGCCGCCTGATGCGCGACCAGTTCAATCTCGCTTTCGTCGACATCGGCGGCTGGGACACGCACGTCAACCAGGGCGGCGCGCAAGGCTATCTCGCCGGCCGGATCGGCGAGCTGGGCCGCGGCCTTGCCGGTTTCGCCGAGGAGCTCGGCCCCGAGGACTGGGCCAACACCAATGTCGTGGTCGTCTCCGAATTCGGCCGCACCTTCCGCGAAAATGGCGACAAGGGCACCGATCACGGCCATGGCAGCGTCTATTGGGTGCTCGGCGGCGGCGTGCGCGGCGGGCGGATCGTCGGGCCGCAGGTGAAGCTCGCGGCGGAGACGCTCAACCAGGGCCGCGACCTGCCGGTGCTGACTGACTATCGCGCGCTGGTCGGCGGCCTGGTCACGCGGCAGTTCGGTCTGGGGGCGGATAGGCTGGCGCAGATCTTCCCCGATGCGAAGCCGACGGATCTGGGGTTGATCTGAAGCGGCGCACCGCCTCCCTTCCTCAGTTCCCCGGCGAAGGCCGGGGCCCAGTTGGGGGACGTCGGTGATGAGCGTTGCGTGTCATTACCTCTGCCATCCCAACTGGGCCCCGGCCTTCGCCGGGGAGCGAGAAGAGGAACGGCGGCTAAGGCATGACCCTTGCGACAGAAATCATCACGCGCGTTGTCACTCCTCCTCATCGGCAGGACACCGGACGAGTGGCCCGCTACGCAGCTCGCGCGATACGATGAACAGCCGGGCCCGATTGCCTTCCATGCGGAGGCCAACCTCCTCCCGCGCGGACCCGGCATCCGGGAATGCCACCCCGGTCAACCTCACTGCATCCGTCTTCCGTTCCACCACGCCGTCGGCCTTGTAGGAAAGCCGGTCATAGCTGATCGTGCTGGGGGTTATGTTCGCCTGCGCATCGACATCGTCGCATTCAGCACCCTGGTCATGCCAGCTTCCCTGAAATTCCACGGGAATGACATTCTCGGGCGGGCTTTTGAGCAGCCACATCACAGCCACCGCAAGCGCCACGGTGATACCGGCCAGAATCGCCCCCCGGAAAAAGAGGCTCATATTCGCCACCCCGGCGGCAGCAGCTGGACACTCGCGCAGGCGACCCCGCCATCGCGCGCGGTGCCGGCAATATGCGCCTCGAGCCGCCCTCCCGCCGGCAGCGCGTCGATCAACGCCCAGCTGATGCCCCCGAGCGGCACTTTGGTCCGACGTCCGCCGGTGGCGCCGGGCGCGCCCGCATAGGCACCGGAACTCAGATAGACGAACCGCCCGTCCGGCGGCCCCTGGACGCAAGCGCCCAGGAGCCGCGGGCTGCCATCGGGCCCCGCCCCCTTCACCGTAACGGCGAAGTCGAAGACCAGCGCCCCGGGAGACGCCGAAACCGGCGCGACCAATTGCGCCTTGCCGCTCGCGCCCCGCTGCAGCGCCACCACCGCTCCGGCCGGCGGATGCTCCATCACGATGCGGAGCGGCAGCTCGAATGTCTCAGCGCGCATCGCGTTTCGCCTCCATCAGCTCAGCCGCCTCGTCGAGGCCGTTGGCCCGCGCCGCCTCGATCGCGTTCGGGCCCTGCTCGGAACGTAGCGTCGGATCGGCACCATAGGCCAGAAGCACGCGAGTCACATCAGCCGCCGCGCCCTCCTCGCCAGGCAGGCAGAAGAGCGGCGTCGGTGCCTTCGCATCGGGCAGGAGATGATTGGCCAGCGCCGGCTCGGAACGCAGCACTTCTTCGAGCCGTGCCAGGCGCCCAAGCCAGGCCAGCGCCCGTACATCCCGGCTGAGCGGCGCCAGTCGCTCCGTCAGATGTGGCTTGCCGAGCACCGCCGACCAGCTGAACGGCGTGCCCCGCCATTTCCGCTCGCGCAGATCCAGATCGGCACCGGCGGCAAGCAGCAGATTCACCGCCTCCAGCGATCCCGACTGCACCGCCCGGTGCAGCGGGCTGATCCCCTCATGATCGAGCCCGTCCACCGAAGCGCCCAGCGACAGGAGCAGCGCGACCGCGGGCGCATTGCCGAACTCCGCGGCAGCGAGCAGCGGCGCGGGATTCCGCACCAGCCCGGGATCGGCGGCGAGCAAAGCCCGCGCCTCCGCTTCGTCGCCGCGCAGGCACGCCGCCCGAAAGGCCTGCGCACCCGTCAACACCACTGGCCTCGCACCGTGTCGCTCCAGCAGGGCGGCCATCTCCAGATAGCCGGACAGCTGGGCCAGCGCATGGACCGGCTGGCCGGTATAGGCATGCAGCGTATCGGCATTGGCGCCGCGCGCGAGCAGCCATTCGGCCCGCACCAGATGGTTCTGGCCGACCGCATTGCCGAGCAGATAATCGAGCGTGCTCAGTCCCTTCCAGTCGCCCAGCCGACCCTGGCCCGCCACGCGCCACTGGTCGAGCGCGCCGGCTGCCTCGCAGTGCCGCCAGAACAGATCGTACCAATAGACGTCCGCGTCCACGATCGAGACATTGTAGAGCGCCTGCAGATCATAGGGGGCAGCACCCGCCGCGATCAGCAGTTCCACCAGCTCGAGCACCTGGGGATGGCTCGGCTTGGCCCCCTCGCCCAGCCCGACCGCTCCGGTGAGGATCTTGAACGGGCTGCCCCAGCCGTCATCGAACTGGAAATTCGGATCAGCCCCGGCGTCGAGCAAGGCGCGGGCAATCGCGACGGCGTTGACTGCATCGAGCCGGCTGTAGGTAACATAGGCCAGGGCGGTCCAATCGCGCGGGCCGCCCGTCCGCTTCGCCCCGCGCGGATCGCGGGCAAGCCGCCGCTCGACCTCGGCCAGATCGCCACAGGCGGCAGCCGCGAACAGGCTGTCCTTCGCGATATCGGGATAGCGCCCGAGGAGGCGCCGCGCGACGCGCAGATCGCCGCCCCAGCCATGGCCGAGCACCTGATCGACGCGGCCCTTGTGGCTCTTGCCGTCCATCGCCAGATCACCGACCGCCGCCTTCAGCGCGGCCCAGCTGTCGCAGCCGAAGTCGAGCGCCAGCGCGTGCTGCACATCGCGCAACCCCGGCTCGGCGGGTGCCTTGGGCGAGACTGCGCGCAAACGGGACTGCGCTTCGGCATCGCCCGCGCGCAAGGCCTTGAGCCAGCGCTTGGCGTCCTTGCGCAGAGTTTCGAGATTCGTCCTGGGGGTGAGCGTACGGCTCATTGGATACCATCCTTCCAATCGCCAGACGTCCGCTTACGAAAGGCCGGAAGAAGGGTTCGTAAGGATCAGGTCGGACTGGATGGGAGCATCTCCCTTGCCGCGGACAGGCGGCGCTCCAGCAGCGCGCTATGTCGATGGATAATCGGGAGGGGTTTTGCTGTCAACGAGCCCCGGCTCTTGCCTCATTTCAGCCGCAAGGCGCGGTCGTGATCCTGACCGGGGCCGATAATGCGGTGAATGAAAACACGATCAGGCTGCACTGAATACAGGATGCCATAACCTTTGTAGGAACGGCGGCGAATGCCATAGCGCTCGTAGCGCGGGATCAGCGGGAAGGCGCGCGGCAGTGTCCCGATCCGGGTGGCCGCGTCGCGCAGCTCCTCGATAAACGTCACCGCCCGCCCCGGATTGTCCGGCGCGATCCACGCGCTGATGGCCTGCAGATCGCGAACGGCTTGCGTCGAAAGCCGCACCTGCATCAATGCTGCTTGGTGTCGGCGGCTGTCCGGACATCTGCGATGATTTCGTCGCAAACCTCATCGAGATCGCGGCCGCCTCCGGCCTCCATCTCCCTCAGGCTTTCCTCGAGGGAGGCATCAAGGTCTTTCAGCCACTGTTCCTCATCCACGACAAGGTTCTGATCGCGGCGGATAAGGTCGCGCATATAATCGCTGACGCTGGCATATTGGCCGCTGTCGATGCGTTCCTGCACATAGTCCCGCAAGGGATCGGGCAGGGATATGTTCATGGTCGCCATCGGCTTTGAACCTCCACCCTCGATAATGGCAAAAACTGCCATCCCATTCAACCATTGGGCGGCTTATATGCCGGGCCTCGATTCTAACCCTCGCCCGCCTGTGCCATGGCTCGCTCCATGGCGCACCTCATAGACCTTGAAGCAGAGTTTCCGGCCGGTTTGAATCGCGCCACCGCTGTTACGGCCAATTCTGCCGCTGTTCCGGTGAAGATCCCCGCTGTTCCGCTGCTGTTATCCGATAACAGCATAACGTCATCCAAGCCCTTGATGCTGCCTCAGAAATCAAGTCTCGAAATCCAGCATAACAGCAGCGGAAAAAATATTTCGCGCAGAACAGCAAAAAGCAGCGCGCCGCCCGCCCGCCGATCACCGCTTGCCGAGCGGCCGCATATACAAGGCGCGCATATCCGCCTCCATCCGCGCCCGGTCGACCTCGAGCACCACGGTCTGCGCCCGTTCGCCGAGATGCGGGCGATAGGCTTCGGTCCAGGACAGGGTATCGCCATAGGCAGCGGTCTGGCTGGTCTCGAAATCCACATAGAGGCTCTCGGATCGGGTCACGATCTTCGGATCGAGCCAGATCATCGCCGCCAGTTCGTCCCACATCGGAAAGCCCGGTTCGAGCGCGGCCTGGAGCATGTCGGTGAGCGGCGTATGGGCCGGCTTCAGGCTGGTCAGGAATTCCCGCGTCCATTGCGTGCCGGTCGAGGGATCGACCGGGATCATCGTCACCCTGGGCCAGGGCGCATGCGCGACGATCCGCGCCGCTTCCGGGTCCCAGCGGATGTTGAACTCGCGCCGCGGCGTGTTGACGAATTCGCGCGCGAACTGCTCGGCCGACGGGCCGGTCAGCGCCTGTCGCGGGAGCAGGCTGCCGCCCATATAGACCAGCTCCTTCACATTCGCGGCGAAGCTTGGGTCGAGGCTCTGCGCGATCGCGATATTGGTCATCGGCCCGGTCGCGAACAGCGTGATCTCATGCGGGTGAGCGCGCACCATCCGCACCAGGAAATCCGCGGCGATCTCGGTCGAGGCCTTGGTCGTCGGGTTGCCGGTCGGCAGCTTGGGCACGAATTCGGGCGAGGGGTTGCCCGGATGCGATTGCAGCGTGTCGCCCGGCCAATAGTCGGTCCACGGTCCCTTGAAGACGAGCCGGCCGTACATCCCTTCCCAGCGCTTCGTCGCCTCCTGGCTGTTGAGCAGCGGATAGGTCGCGCCGGGCACGACCGGGATGTCGGTACGGCCGAGGATCTCGAGCGTGCGCAACCCATAAGCGGTCGCGGTATCGCGCCACACCGATCCGCTGGTGGTGGTAAGGCCGAGCACCTCGACGTCCGGCGCCTGCAGCAACAGCACGGGCACGCCGTTCAGGCCGATCAGATCATCGTCGATCAGGACAAGGCGTTTGGGCGCCGGGCTCGCGGCAACCAGCAAGGCACCGCCCAGCACCATGGCGAGGGCGCGGATCGCGCGGCGGCAGTGGAGAAAAAGGCCGGGCATCGGGCGGGTCCCCCTTCGCGGATGCGGGAAAGCCTCTCCTGGAAACGGCACCCGTCGGCGCTTCTGAAAAGCAGAATGGGTCCGGGCCAGACCGGCGTCAATATCTCCTTCCCCGTTCGGGCTGAGCTTGTCGAAGCCCAGCGCTCCACTTCTCCCGCCGCGCGAGAAGGAGAGCAGCCCTTCGACGGGCTCAGGGCGAACGGAAGTGTGGAAGCGCGGCGGCCAAAAGCCGCCCTACGCCGCCAGCTTGACCAGATTCCGCCCGCCCTTCTTCGCCTCGTACAGCGCGATATCCGTCCGCGAGAGGAGCGTAGCCGGATCCTCGCCCCTGCCGCGCGCCGCAAGGCCAGCGCTCAGCGTCACCGAGATGGTCTCGCCCGATGGCAGCACGAACGGCGTGGTCTCGACTGCCCGGCGCAACCGCTCGGAGACCATCTCGGCCTGGTCGCGCGTCGTCTCCGGCATCAGCACCGCGAATTCCTCGCCGCCGATCCGGCCGAGCAGATCATTGCCGCGGATCGACGTCCGGACGATGGCAGCGACCGAGCGCAGCACATCGTCGCCCGCCGGATGGCCGTAACTGTCGTTGATCCGCTTGAACCGGTCGACATCGATGATCGTCACCCAGAGCGACGCGTCGCGCTCTTCGGCCCGTGCCGTCTCCGCCTCCAGTGCGGCGAGGAAGGCGCGGCGATTGGGCAGGCCGGTCAGCTCGTCGGTAGTGGCGATCCAGCGCAGATCGGCCGCCGCCTTCATCGCCCGCGCCTGGGCACGGATCGCGAGGACACCGGCGGTCGCCATCCCGGCAAGCAGCAGGAGGCCGAGCCCGATCAGCTCATAATCATGGCGCGCGGCGCGCTGGTCGGCGCGATCGACATCGATCTTGCGCGAGGCGAGCAGGCGGCGTTCCTCCTCCTCGACCTTGCCGATCGATGCGAGCAGCCCGTCGAGCTGGCTGCCGCTGTGGCGCCGGATCCTCGCAATCGCTGCATCCGCCCGGCCCTGCTGCTTGAGGCGGATCGTCCCGGCGAGGAACTGATAATAATCCGTCAGGTCGCTATCGAGCAAAGCGAGGTTTGCGCCCTGCCGGGGATTATCGACGGTCAACCCTTCCAGGCGCTTCGCGACAGCGATGGTCTGCGCCCGCCCATCCTCGAAATAGTGCAGGAAGTCGGGATCGCCGGTCAGCAGATAGCCGCGCTCGCCGCGCAGCGCCGAATAGACCGAGGCGCGCAAATCCCCCGTCGCGATCAGCACGTTGAGCGTGTGGACATACCAGCGCTCCGCCTCGCGGTGCTGCCGGGTCGAATGCGCGGCATTGATGACGAACGCCGCGGTCAGCGAGGTCATCAGCGCAAGCGTGACCGCCAGCAGAACCGACAGCCGCCGAGTGCTGATCTGAAACCGCGTCGCGAAGAGGAAAAGCGGCTTGAGGGGCCTGTGGTCGAGGCTCGGCGGCCGATGCTTCGTCATCCATCGGCCGTACGATCTTGCAGTTGACGAATCTTGAACAGGGCGCGCCGGGCAGCGCTGACATGCCCTCAGGCCGCGACGAACATCTCCGGCGGCAGCGCCATCATCGCCTCGGACCCGCCCTCGATCTTGCGGCGGAAGGCGCCGGCATCGGGCATGATCCGCTCGGCATAATAGCGCGCAGTGGTCAGCTTGGCGTCGAGGAAGGCGGCATCCCCCTCGCCCGCTGCCTTGAGCTTCGCGGCCGCCATCGCCATGCGCAGCCACATCAGCCCGACCGCGACGATCCCCATCAGCTGCAGGTAGGGCTGCGCGCCGGCGCCGACATTCTCCGGGTTCTTCATCCCGTTCTGCAGGAACCACAAGGTCGCCTGCTGGAGCTCGCCATTGGCCTTTTCGAGCCGCGCGGCGAAATCGGCGGTAACCGGATCGGCCTTGCCCGCCGCGACATCCTCGCCGACGATCTTGAAGAAAGCCTGCACGGCGCGGCCACCGTTCATCGCCAGCTTGCGCCCGGCAAGGTCCATCGCCTGCACGCCGTTGGTGCCCTCATAGATCATCGAGATGCGGGCATCGCGGACATATTGCTCCATGCCCCATTCAGCGATGTAGCCATGGCCGCCATAGACCTGCTGCGCGTTGGTCGCGATCTCATAGCCCTTGTCGGTGCCATAGCCCTTGATCACCGGGGTCAGCAGCCCGACCAGATCGGCGGCGAGCTGGCGCTCCTCCTCGGTCGCTGCCGCTGTCTCGAGATCGACCTGCAACGCGCACCACAGGCACAGCGCACGGATGCCCTCGGTCAGCGCCTTGGCATCCATCAGCATCCGGCGGACATCGGGATGGACGAACAATGTGTCCGCCTTCTCCTGCGGGTCCTTCGCGCCGGTCAGCGCCCGGCCCTGGCGGCGGTCATGCGCGTACTGGACTGCGTTCTGATAGGCCGTCTCGGCAACCGCGATCCCCTGCAGCCCGACGCCGAGCCGTGCTGCGTTCATCATGATGAACATCGCGGCGAGGCCCTTCATCTCCTCGCCGACCAGCCAGCCGGTCGCGCCGTCATAGTTCATCACGCAGGTCGAATTGGCGTGGATGCCCATCTTGTGCTCGATCGACCCGCACGACACCGCGTTGCGTTCGCCAAGCGAGCCATCGTCATTGACCAGGAATTTCGGCACCACGAACAGCGAAATGCCCTTCGAGCTGTCGGGCGCGCCCGGCGTCTTGGCCAGCACGAGGTGGATGATGTTCTCGGTCAGGTCATGCTCGCCCGACGAGATGAAGATCTTGGTGCCGGTGATCGCATAGGAACCGTCAGCCTGGGGCTCGGCGCGGGTGCGGATCAGGCCGAGATCAGTGCCGCATTGCGGCTCGGTCAGGTTCATCGTCCCGCCCCATTTGCCCGAGACCATATTGGGGACGTATTTCGCCTTCTGCTCGTCGGTGCCCTTCACCAGCAAGGCAGCGATCGCGCCGTGGGTGAGGCCCGGATACATGGCGAAGGCCATATTGGCCGAGATCATATATTCCTGGAAAGCCGTCGAGACGACATGCGGCATTTCCTGCCCGCCGAATTCGGACGGTGCCGAAAGCGTGCCCCAGCCCGATTCGACGAACTTGTCATAGGCTTCCTTGAAGCCCGCAGGCGTCGTCACCGATCCGTCCTCGTGGCGGGTGCAACCTTCGAGGTCGCCTGTATGGTTCAGCGGGAACAGCACCTCCGCCACGAACCGGCCGCCTTCGTCGAGCACCGCATCGACCACATCGGGGGTCGCATTGGCGAAGCCCGGCAGGTTCGCATAGCGATCGAGCCCCACGACATGCTCGAGGATGAAGCGGGTGTCGCGCACGGGCGGCGTATATTGCGGCATGGGATCAGTCCTTCAGGCGGCCTTGCGCGCCATTGGTTTCGAGGAGGGTGATGAAATCGGTCAGTTCTTCGATCGCGGCATCGATATCGCGCTTTTGTGACTGCAGCAGGGCTACACGCTCATGACAGCGCTCGATCGTCACCGCACGCTGCACCTGGCGGCCGTCACCGATATCGTAGAGATCGATCATCTCGCGGATCTCGGCGAGGCTGAAGCCGACCCGCTTGCCGCGCAGGATCCAGGCGAGCCGCGCCCGGTCGCGCTGCGAATAGATCCGCGCCGTGCCGCGCCGCTCGGGCGCGATCAGCTGCTCGTCCTCGTAGAAGCGCAAGGCCCGGGCCGTCACGCCGAACTCGGCGGACAGGTCGGAGATCGAAAAATGGTCGCGATCGGGGTGGCGATCGATCGCGGCATAGGCAGCGACTGTGGACATGCAGCCGGGCTACGCCTCCTTTACGTGAACGTCAAGCACCACCTCCCCATCGTCATGCCGGACTTGTTCCGGCATCCATCGCGCCGCGAACGCTTCAGGCGTTGCGTGTGTGGGACGATGGACCCCGGGACAAGCCCGGGGTTGTCTGTTCGAACTCATGTAAAAGCGGGTCATTCCGCTACGCAGCGGGATGCCCGGGCCGGGTGGCCACCCGGCCCGGGCGCGGTCAGTTTGACCGACCCGGGGTTGGGCTCGC